>OWIC01000008.1_pt1 | contig 223600 bp, 202 predicted proteins | sample 1732791 | NCBI WGS metagenome assembly OWIC01 (sample SAMN05065754, study PRJEB22554) | human gut metagenome | biome: ENVO:2100002; feature: ENVO:00000062; material: ENVO:00002003 | host: Homo sapiens | place: USA
TACGAGATGAGCGCTAGTCTCGTGGGCTCGGAGATGTGTATAAGAGACAGTACAAATACCCTACATTTATACAGATATTTATGTAATACTTTCTCTAAAGGACTTGTTTTTTGTATGTAGCAAGTTAATATCCGGCAAACAAAAATACAATATTTAGCAAACAAGATATTAACTTATTCTCGGTAGAAAAACAGTTTTTTTCATAAAATGATAAACCACTTCTTTGAAATAGCCCTCCATTCATCTTAAAATCCATTTTAGGGAGCCAAAGCAGCTGATGTTCAGTATTCTTCATTTTAACGCCAATAACTCAAAATAGGAATGCAATTATTTGCATGAATAAAAAATATCTATCATTTTTTAATCAAAGATCAACAAATCAATGACACTTACAGTTTACATAATGAGTTTTAGCAGCATTTATTAGGCTCCTAATATCTTTTAAGTGAATTAGGAACACGAAGTGATGACTAAAAATACAAAATGGCAAATTGTATTTCGAATTCAACTAGCTCTTATGTTATATTAGGAATCAAAGCGACGGCCTTCTTTTTACTTTCATCCACAAGCTTTGCGTAAATTTGTGTTGTCTGTATATTGGTATGTCCCAATAACTTGGAGACTGTATATAAATCTACTCCCAACGTCAGCATCATTGTTGCATGTGTATGGCGTGCTGTGTGGAATAAGATAGGCAAACAGAGCAGCGGAAACGAGAAGAAAGGATAACGTAATCCATTGGAAACTAATCATTTTTCTATATTCTTCCACTTGTGGGAAAAGCAGGAAAGTGGAGATTATTGAAGATGTTCAGTTACCAAACCGTTAGCAGGTCAGTTACCGAAATGGAACGAGGTAACGCGAAGCAAATCGAATAATTAAAAACGCCGATATATTACATTGATTGTCATTGTTTTGCATGCCGAAGAACGCTTATAAAACAGGTAATTTTGCAACTAAAGTTATAAGCGTATGAAAGTAGAAAAATTCAAGGTTTTGCTCTACCTCAAAAAGAGCGGACTGGACAAGTCGGGCAAAGCCCCGATAATGGGACGCATCACCGTGAACCGGACGATGGCGCAGTTCAGCTGCAAGCTCTCCTGCACTCCCGGACTGTGGAATCCCCGTGAAAGCCGACTGAACGGCAAGAGCAGGGAGGCGGTGGAGATAAATGCAAAAATCGACAAGCTGCTGCTTGACATCAATGCCGCCTTCGATTCCCTTCTGGAACGCAAGGGGGATTTTGATGCCGCTTCCGTCAAGGATGCCTTCCAGGGCAGCATGAAGACCCAGATGACCCTGATGAAAATGCTGGATGCCCTCAGGGATGAGGTGAAGAGCCGTATCGGGATAGACCGGGCAAAAGGGACTTATCCGGCATACGACTTTACCTGCCGTACCATGCGCGAGTTCATTGAAACCAAATTCAAGACGAAAGACCTGGCCTTCGGGCAGCTTACGGAACAGTTCATCCACGATTATGAGAATTTCATCCTTGACGAGAAAGGATATGCCGTGGACACCGTACGGCATTATCTGGCAATTCTCAAGAAAACTTGCAAAAGGGCTTATCAGGAAGGACACTCCGAGCGGTTCATGTTCCAGCACTATGTCCTCCCGAAACAGACCGTCAAGACCCCCAAGGCACTGAGCCGTGAAAGCTTCGAGAAAATCCGTGACGTGGAGATAGCCCCGCACCGCACGACCCACCGTCTGGCAAGGAACCTGTTTCTCTTCGCCTGCTATACCGGGGTCGCCTACAGCGATGCCGTGACCGTCACCCGGGAAAACCTGTACACCGGCGAGGACGGCAAGCTATGGCTGAAATACCGCCGTAAAAAGAACGAGCTCCGTGCAAGCGTGAAGCTGCTGCCGGAAGCCGTCGCCCTGATAGAGAAATATCATGATGACAGCAGGGATACGCTGTTCCCGATGATCCACTATCCGAGCATGAGAAACCACATGAAGGCGCTGGCTGTACTGGCAGGGATAAAGGAGAACCTGTGCTACCATGTCGGACGCCACTCGTTCGCCTCGCTCGTTACCCTTGAAGCGGGCGTTCCGATTGAGACCATCAGCAGCATGCTGGGGCATAGCAACATACAGACCACCCAGGTCTATGCCCGCGTCACCCCGAAAAAGCTCTTCGAGGACATGGACAGGCTTATCGAGGCTACAGGAGATTTCAAACTTGTTCTATAACCCATAAACAATGAATCATGAGAAGTACCTTTTCCATACTATTCTATATCAACCGCAGCAAGATAAAGGCTGACGGAACCACGGCGGTCATGTGCCGCATCACCATAGACGGCAGGAACACCGCCATCACCAGCGGGATATGCTGTAAGCCGGAAGACTGGAACGCCCGAACCGGAACCATACGCACGGTAAGGGAAAATGCCAGGCTGCAGGAGTACCGGAAATATATCGAACAGACTTACGAGGAAATTCTGAGAACGCAGGGTGTCGTCAGTGCAGAGATTATCAAGAACCGGGTGACAAGGCAGTTCGTCGTTCCGACACACCTGCTCCAGATGGGCGAGATAGAGCGTGAACGTCTCAGAATACGGAGCAGGGAGATCAACTCCACTTCCACCTACCGGCATTCACAGTATTTCCAGAAATACCTGACGGACTACCTTGCTTCACTGGGGAAGAAGGACATCGCCTTTGAAGAAATAACGGAAGACTTCGGCAGGAACTACAAGGCATTCCTTATCAGGAACAAGAATTTCAGCACCACGCAGACCAACCGCTGCCTCTGCTGGCTGAACCGCCTCTTGTATCTTGCCGTGGACAGCGAGATCCTGCGCACCAATCCGGTGGAGAATGTCGAATATGAGAAGAAAACCGCGCCCAGGCACAAGTATGTCACCCGTGAAGATATGAAAAGGATACTGGCCATGCCCCTGAATGAAGGACGTGCGGAACTGGGCAGGCGTGCATTCATCTTCTCCTATTTCACCGGGCTTGCCTATGCCGACATCAAGCAGCTCCATCCGTGCCATATCGGGACGACGGCGGAAGGGCGGCTGTTTATCCGCATCAACCGGAAGAAGACCGGGGTGGAAGCGTTCATCCCCCTGCACCCGATAGCCGAACAGATACTGTCCCTGTACAATACCACCGACATGCACAATCCCGTGTTCCCGTTGCCTAGCCGGGATTCCATCTGGCACGAGATACGGGAAATCGGCGTGATTCTGGGCAGGCACGATGACCTTTCGTACCATCAGGCCCGGCACGGGTTCGGGGTCCTGCTCATTTCAGAGAGCATAGCCATAGAGAGCATAGCCAAGATGATGGGACACTCCAATATTTCCACCACACAAGGGTATGCCAGGATAACGGAAGAAAAAATTTCAAGGGAAATGGACAGACTGATGGAAAAGAGAAGCCAAAGCCGCACACATTCCGGCTCTGACAGCCAATAACCATTTCGCAGCCGCCTGCTTCCTCGCCGTCCATGAAGTTAGTACAGACTTCTTTGAAAGTGAAAAGGTCGGGCGGCCGTGCCGTTTCGGGCAGAATCTTCCTTTGCAGGCAAAGCGTATTCAGCCCGAAAACCTTTCCCCTTTCACGTCTGTACTAGGAAAGCTGACGGCAGCGGAAACAAGCGACCGACGGAAAAGTCGATACAACAAAAAAAGAGACAGCATACAGACAGTAGGAAACTACCGGTCCGTATGCTGTTCTGATATTCTATAGGAGGGCATTTTTTTGAACTCGAAGAAAAAAGGCAGGCGGCAAACTGCGCTCCCTCCAAAAAATCAATCCGTTTTTTCGACCACCTGCCAATATCCGCCCTTGTCCGGTCCGATTCGTCGGAGTACTCCGTCCGCTTTCATTCTGGCAATCTGTTTTTCCACCGCTTTGGCTGTTATGCCTATCCGTTCTGCGAGAGTTGCTGCGCTCTGCGTGTTGTCCTGTGAAAGTAGAGCCATGATTTTCTCCCTACTTTTCACTTTCTTCTCCCTACTTTTTTGTGGTTTCTCCCCACTTATGGAAGTATCGTCAATGGATTTGCGGTAAACCTCTATGTCACGGGTGAGATTTTTCATCATGGTAGCTGTCATAAATTCCCTGAAAACATTCAAATCCTCGTTCTCGCGGGTTTCCACCAGTGCCTTGATATATTCTTCCTTGTCCTCCTTGAGGATTTTTGTCGGTATCAGTCCGAACTCGAATTGCAGCATGTTCATCAGCAGACGGGCCATCCTGCCGTTCCCGTCTGCCCAAGGGTGTATTGTCACCAAGTCATAGTGGGCATCAAAGCTGATTTCATATAACTGCGTCATGCTCTTGGCGGCATGATTTTCACGTTCCCTGTTCAGCCGGATACAAAATTCCGACAGTTTTGCCGGGACCTTGCTGTAGTTCATGTACGATTTTCCACCGGGTCCGGCCGTGACATTCAACAGGCGCAAATCACCCCGTGCCGATGAGAAATCCCCCAATACGGTCTTGTACTCCTGCCCCGTGTTTTTCAAGACAAGGGCAGACAGGCTTTTCAGCAGATCAACGGTTATGTCGGTATGGGCACCGACCAGCCTTATGGCATGCTCGTATGCGTCTTTCAGGTCGAGGTTCATGTTCTGTTCCACGATGCTCTTTCCTTTCAGACTGATTCCCTGGTCGAACATGATTTGATTCTCAAGTTCGGTAATGGTGGAGCCTTCAATGGCCGTAGAGTGGGTAATGAGGGAATAGAGATAGAATTTGTCATAATCTATCTGCCTGTCTATTCCCAATTCTCTGTACAGAGATACAAGTTTTTCGAGTTCGGTCTGCATACATTTTCAACTTTGAACGCAAAGATACGTTTTTCTCCCCACTAAATCACCATTTTCTCCCTACTTTTCTATACTTTCTCCCTACTTTTTTGTTGTAGACATTGATGAAAGTTGCCTTTAATCCGTAAAACGACTCTTTGAGTATAGAATTTACGAATAAAAGCAACTTTACGAGAGTAGATTCAAGTTCATCTATTCAAGCGGTACGCCTCCTTGTACCCGTCCATCAACGTACGTTCAATGTCGGAAGCCCTGTACAGAATCCTGCCGCCTATCTGGATATAGGGCAGTATGCCGTTGTTTCGGTAATCCTGAAGGCTCCTGCGGCTGACCTTCAGTCTGACAGCCAGTTCCTTGTCGGTGTAATATCGTTCCCCGTCCAGTGACGGCTTGTTGTTTTCACGTATTTTTTCCACCTTTTCCGATAGTTCTTCCAGCGACGAGAGGAAAGCTCTCACGCGCATGTCGTTTTCCGGTGTCAGCAGCCGGATATTGCCATTGTCATTCATAAGCACGATATTTATTTGTTGATTACATTGCATTTTCTTTCCTTGTCTGCTGTTATACACCGCTTCATTTCAGCCACGGGAAAGACGGCCTTCACGTCCTCCGGCCTGTAATATACCTTGTGGCTTATTTTAGTGTAAGCCAGCATTCCGTTCTCCCGCATCGTCTGCAAGGTTCTCGGACTGATGCAAAGCAGCCTGCACACGTCATCACTGTCAAGCCATTCCTTTTCTCCCAAGTCCTCCTGTTCCCGGCAGAGCCGTTCCACCTTTTCCGCGAAAATCTCGAATCCCGAAAGCATCCTCTCGAAAGTCGCCTTGTCTATGACCACTACTTCCATATTCCTGTAATTTTAAGTTTGACATTTATTTTTCATGCAAAATGAAACGAAGGAATCAGGCTGTTTGTCCCTACCGTTTCCTGTGCGAAGGAAACAAAAAAACGGAAACAGTCCGCAAACCGGACGGCATGTGTCACCGTCAGACATCCCTTTTCACCGCAAGAGGATAATTGCAGGCGGTAAAAAGCGGAAAAGGACACACTCATTTCTTTGAAGCAAAGGTAGCCGTTCCCCACCGGAGCGCAAGGCCGGGCCCTGCGGGTCGGCGGGGAAAAAATCATCCTCGCGCTCTGCGCTCCGGTATTTTTTCCTGCCGAGCCTTGACGCTTTTCCGGAGGGAGAACGGCTGTAAGGCATTCAAAGAAACAAGAGTGCCCGCACCACGGGCCGGATGTCTAACAGGTAAATGGAAAAAGGATATGGCAACAAAAGACGTAAAAGAATTCAACGGATGGTTTGACCGTTCATACATGAGACTGAAAGAGAGACTCTCCATCTATGGAAAAATCGACGAGGACGCATTCCATGACGCCTATCTGGCAGTCAGGAAACAGGTCATGTTCGCAAGTGGCGGAATCGAGGAGTTGGAATCCTATTTCTTCGGATGCTACCGGAGAATCCTCCAGTCGGGGGCAAGGGAAGAAAGCCGTTACGACAGCCCCGGAGATGAGTATTTCGCAAAACTGGGCGAGACGGATTGCGCGGAAGAGACAGAAGAACGAGAAGAGATGCTAACCGGATGCGACAGGCTGGTAAGGGACATACAGAAGTTCCTCAGGCGGCATTTCTCCTACGAGGATTACAGGATATTCATGCTGCGGTTCTACGAGACCGGAAGCTCGTTCCGCACCATAGCGAAGCACATGGGAGAGAAGACCTCGGTGGTGACACGCAGGGCGCAGACGATGATGGAATCCGTCCGGGCAAACCGGAAATTCATCGCCAGAAGAAGACTGATCATGGCCGGAGAGGCGGCATGACAAGAATAAAGGACAACAAGGTATAACAATAAAATATTGATGATTATGAAACTGACAGTTTATGACAAGAGCAATTCCCATCCGGCACTGACCTACAAGGGCAAACGGATCATCACGGTATGCCGTGACGGCAGCATGTATTTGAGCCGGATACTGAGCAGGGAACTGAGCCTGCACGCAGGAAACAGGCTGTGTATCGCCAGGGACGAAGACAGGCCCAAGGACTGGTACATGTTCGTCTCGGATGACGAGAACGGCTTCACGATCTGGAACGACCCGCGTTGCGCCCGCTTCTCGAACAGCTTCATTGCCGGCATGATACTCGATGCGGCAAAGGTCGAGAAAAGTGCCGGATTCATGGTGGCGAAAGAACCGGTGAATGTGGACGGCAGGCTGTGCTACCGGATAATACTCGACAACCCGATACCGAAAGGGGTTAGTGTAAGGACAACCGGTACGAAATAAGTCCGACACCTGAAAGCAAAAGCAAGGGGCATCCGGAGGAGGAAGAACGACCGACCTCCGGGTGTCCCTTTTCTTATGCAGCCGCAGGCAGAATCACAACGGTTTCAGATTGATGCGGCTGCTGTAGATGGCATTCAGCTCGTCACGGTACTGTTCCAGATGGGCAGAGAGGATATTGTCGATGTAACAGGAGATGCTGACAGTCGGTGCAATCACGGAAAGCAAAGTGCGCACCCGTTCGTAGTTCTCGCTGCTGACATAGGTCTGCCGGCGTTCCTTCACAACACTGTTGTTAAACAGATGTTCGGGATACACCTGAAGGGTGTTTCTTTTCCGGCGTATTTTTTCCTGTGAGACTGGAGAGGGGGCTTCTTCCCCGGCAGATGTGCCGGTATCCTTCACCTCGTCAGGTTCGGCAGGAATCCCGGTCCGGCTTTCCGTTTCCGGTTCCTTGCAGTCTTCTTTTTGAGAGCCAGTATCGTTGTCATCCCAGATGTTTTTCAGGACGGCATCAGGAATATCCCCCGTCATCATGCTGCGTATCTGCTCCTCGTCGATTTTTACTTCCTTTCTCTTTACCATACTTCCATTTTTTTGATAGTTGAACAATTCTTTTCCGGCAATTCTGCATTTTCATTTTCATCACGTTGTGAATGTAAGAATACCACCCATATTACATGCTTGCATTATCTGACGGGTATGTGCACCCGACCGGCAAGCCGGTCATGTATCCAATCCCCCACGTGTCCAGTCTGACATTAAGCCAATCACGCATTCACGCATTCACACATGGGGGAACGGTTGCCTTATTATGTTCCGGCATATCCCCGTTCACCCGTTACCGGACTGTTTAAGTCAACCATGCCCCCCGTACCTGATGCACACCTGGATGACTGAACTGCCGGACACATGCTGACATGCGGCAAAATAACGATAAATTTTCGGGATTGGCACTATCATGGCGGCCTGCTGACGGTCTATGACACGATATGTCATTCTGTTACACCGCCTTTATCTGACGGAGAGGGGTATCCGACCGGCAAATCGGTCATGTATCCGATCCCCCACGTGTCCAGTCTGGCATTAAGCCAATCATACAGTCACGCATTCACATATGGGGGAACGGTTGCCTTATTATGTTCCAGCATATTTCCATTCACCCGTTACCGAACGCACACTTGGATGATTGAAGTGCCGAACATATGCTGACACGCGGCAAAATAATGATAATTTTTCTGGATTGGCACTATCATGGCGGTATGCTGACGGTCTGTGACACGATATGTCATCCTGTTACACCGCTCAAGTGTCCTGCTGGTACCGTTTTTTAGTATGCAGAACGTAATCAAGATGCCGACGGAAGGATTTTTTCGGAGGAAAGCGGTTGGAACGCTATCTTTTGATTTTTCGGATGAAAAATTCATGTTCAAACGAACATGGCAAGTTGTGTTTTGGGGCGCCCGAAATGATTCGGGCGTCCCAAAACAACTCGCCGCTCGCCTGAAGGCTCGGGACGGGCTCCACTCCAAAGTCGTTACGCCTGAAAGCGGAAAAAGAGGAACAAAGAATGGGAAGGATGACTGCTGTAATATAATCGGTCGCCTCTCCAAAATGGACAACTATTAAAAAAAGAGATGAGCTTTATGCATGTTTCCAATTTACTGTAACTCGTATTTTTTCATCTTCCGGTACAGTGTCGCAGGATTTATTTTCAGCAATCGCGCAGCTTGTTCACGATGCCTGTTGCATATTTGCAGGGATTTGATGATCGTTTCTTTTTCTGTAAGTTGGCTCCAACAACTTATTATTCAAATTGTTGTACGTTCTTATTTATCCATTCGTCCAGCATCTTTGCCAACTGCAAATTGTTTTTCTCTGCAAATAGGAAATGACTATTCCCTTTGATACCTAAATCAGGCAGATGTACCACTTCTGCATGTCCTCCATGACGGTTGATACAGTCGACAAAAAGACGCGCCATTTGCAAACGAACGCGCCAGTGGTCTGCCGCCCAATCCATTGTTGGCTTTTCTGGTATGTAGTCGCCATAGTATATGATGATGGGAATACGAGTCAATGCTTTAAATTCAGACATAGGAACGCCTTTTGCATCAAGGAAACCGTAAGAGTCACTACACTTCATAGGAGCAGGAATCTCATCCTCGGGGAACACAAAATCGCTACCCGGTTCATAGCTTACGATGGCTTTTACCTTTGAATTCAAGATTGCTGTAAGCCAACCCGGACCGCCTCCTTGCGAATGGGTTACGAGTATGCCATTGCCCATGCGATGGAAAAGGGCAGACATGGCCGAAGCTATCACCTTGCCATCGAATGCACCTGTGTTGGGTGTCATTTGACGAAAGAATTGATCGAGACTTGCAGAATCTTTTGGAAACTGTCCGTCTTCATGCAACTGAGGCCAACAGCCCATTCTAAAGTTCTCGTAATAGTATTGTTCTACTGGTTTCGCAGCAATCTGTTCCGGTACTGTAGACCATCCTGCACGTCCACGACGTGGCTGGTCAATCACATAGGTGGCATAGCCACGGCGGAGGAAAAGTGTTGCAAACCCCTCCCTTCCGTCAGGAGTAGTTTCCCATGTCTTCCCGGATTGTCCTGCGCCATGAAGAAATACAAGCGGTAGAGGTTTAGTATTTACAGGTATTTGGTAAGCCACATAAGCATGATCTCCATGTATGGTCTGTCCTTCAGGTGATGTTTGGTGATGAGTGTTATATATTCCAGCATGTGTTATTATCGTACCCCCAACAGCAAAACTACCTTGCGACTGTATGATGAGTGGGGTGGAAGTTTGTTTTTCTTGTGCATTGCCCGCCAAAATCAGCAGCAGAGCAAATGCTGAAATAAAAAGTCTTTTCATTTTTTTTGATGTTATTATTGGATGATAAATGTTTTTACCTTATCTTTTACGTTTGTTCTGATTGCAAATCCACTTAAGCAAGCGAACAGTAACATGATCCAAGCCATGGTGGAAGGTGAACCGGATGAGAATGTAGCAAGGAGCAATGACGAGATGATGCCACTGCCATACTGCAGCGCTCCCATCAGGGCAGCTGCAGCTCCTACCATATTGGCTGGCACTACATCGAGAGCAGCCGCATTGGTGCAGGAGGCAATGATACCATTCATGCTGAACATGACAAATACAAAGCTTATGATACCAATGATACCGCCAACTCCTGTGTAGGCAGAGGCGAAAAGTCCGATACCTCCTAAACAAGCAACCATGGTCGAGAATAAGAGTAGGCGATCTAAGGAATAGCGGGTAACCAGTCTTCTATTGAACATTCCTATTGAAGATACTCCTATCATATTTACGCCAAACAACAGTCCATAATAGCGTGTGTCTATATGAAAATAGGAAATATTCTGGAAACATCAAAAATCGAGCACAAAATACGCTTATAATCAACTAATTATAAATTTGCCTACTTTTATTAAGGAACAAATCGGGAACAAAAACGGGAATTAAAGTGATTTCGTGTTTTTTTGTTTGCACTCTGTTTCTTTCGTTTCATTTACTTGCTTCCAGAGTACAATTTCGAGCATTTTTATTCGACTTGTGTTCCGCCATTAGGAAGATCAGATTCGGATTTGCATCAAAGAATCATCGCAGCCAAAAGAGAAAGGAGCAAACCCTTATTCCCTGCAAGTCGCATAACTCTCCACAAAGATAAACATTTCTACATAGGCAGCCAAAAATTCCTGCCTACATTTAGTTTAATTTAGTTTAGCGTATATATAAAGCTAACAAACTAAACTAAACTGGATTTTTACACTATTTCGCGCCATTCCCCCCCATTTTACCATACAGCCAAAAGAGAAGACAAGACCACCGCATATTTTCTCTTTTCGCTGCACCCCCGTTTTACACCATAGTCCTCCCTTTCATATCCGGCGTGCTTCCACTTCCTCGCATATCGACTTCCGGTCTGCCTGATGAGAATTGTGTCGCAAAGGTACATGCCATGTCTTTCTTGTATGCAAGGTCATAGCCTGACGGTTCCCGACAAAATCTCCACGCTCCGCTTCGTAGAGGTAGTATTTGGTCTGGAAACCTTGCATAAAGAGCCATGCCACCTTTTGAGGCGACATAATTTTCAATCAAGCCCGAAAGTAGATGAAATGCTACAAGAGGGAAAGTAAAAAACTCAAAATTTTAAGTAGTATGGCAAACTGTGCAACAAACATTTTCTACGCAAGAACGGAAAACCGAGCAGACCTCGACAAGATAGAGGTTTTCTTAGACGACGTTTTCAACGCCTATGTCAATCGACAAATCGACAGTGTAGATGCGGAATTTACCTCCCGTTGGGAGTACCCGGAAGAAGAAATCAACAAGTTGGTAGAATCGTTGGAAGCCAAAGATGAAATCTATATCAGGATTCTGACCCACGAGCTTGAAGACGAATACGTGAGCTTCAGAATCTTCTCACAAGGCGAATGGGACATCAAGTTATAAATGCAAATCATACGACCATGTACGAAGAAGAAAGCGAAATTATCGGTGCGCATTGCACTTTACTTACACCCTACAAGGGTTACACGGAAGGGACGATTGTCGGTGACTATGGCAACAAGGTTATTGTCTGCCTCACCAGTGGCAAGGAAATCGTCGAATATAGAGACGAAGTGATTATCTACGATTAAAACATTGATTCCATGAAACAGATAGCAATGAAATTCGTCCAATGGGACGTGCCCGAATTGGCGGAACTGAAATCCAGCAAAGTTTACAAGTTGCGGGAACGCCTTGACAGCGGAGACAAGTTGAGCCGTGAAGAAAAGAACTGGCTCACCCGAAGCGTGAAAGAGTGCTGCCATTTCAAAAGAGGTATCGCTCTGATGGGCTACCGTTTTGACTTCTCCGATGTCCTCAAACGGTATTTCGTGAAACAGCACGGGCATATTGCCGAGTATTACGCCATCGACAAGACCGCACTGCGTTCCGTCCTGTATGGTCGAATTGAAGATATAGTCGAAGTGCAATAAAAATCAAAGAAGCATGAATGTAACGATTGAACACAGTTTTTGCCCTTACTGTGAAGAGGTAACAGAACTCTATTTCAGAATCATCAACACGATCCTCTTTTCAAGCAATGAAGCGGAATTGCGTGAAGGTATGAAACGGTTGCAACAAAATACACCGCTTGACGAATATTTCATCTTCGGCTATGGCGCACATCATCTGTGGGTAATCCAAAGACGACCGAGTGATAAAACCCAAGTATTCGACTACCGCATTATGATGGCGGAATTTTAGTGACGACGGCAAACAAGCACATTGGCAGACTGGAACAGGACTCACCTGTTTCAGCCTTGCCCGTTTCCCTCTTATACTTTCTCTTTTGGCTGCGCCTCCTCCTTTTATAACAGCCATTCGCGCAAGGCGAACAGCCGTTTTGCGGACAAGTCCGGCTTTCTCCATTTTCCCCTCTGCCTTTTTGCCTCATTCCTCCTTTTCGGAACAGACATGACAGCCCACTGACGGGTAGCACCTTCCTGTCCACTCTTAACCGGCACGTTCCTTTGACGGTAGCGTACCTTTGGGCGCGGACGTGTGTTCCGTCTGCTGCCATTTCGATTCAAGGCTGCTCATCATGCCGCTTCGGTTTCCCCGTTCTTTGCGGACTTCCAGTCATGCGTGCCGTCATTGGGTGTTGATGTGCGGATCTGCTCTTTGGCCTTATTGTCTCCGGCTGCTTTGTTTCCGGATTTTTCATAATCGCTTTTCGCCGAAGTCATCATCATTTTTCCGATGCAAAGATAGTGTGCCGACGGGACCGACCTGCCGGTCTTGACCAATGGCGTAGCTGCATCAATCTTCCTTTATCGAGCCTCACGGTTTTGCCTGCGGTCAAAAATAAAGCGTATTGATGCGCTATCCTTGGTGCATCCCTTTCACGGCACCTACTTTTTAGGCAGCGTAAAAATTGATTTAATAACTTCTAAAAGCAATTCAACATGAAAAAGATCGAAAACACCTTCGCAGTAACCGGATTCTTGGGCAAGGACGCTGAAATCCGCCAGTTCACCAACGCCAGTGTCGCACGTTTCCCTCTGGCCGTAAGCCGCCAGGAAAAGAACGGTGAGGAAACCACCCGCGTTTCCGCCTTCATGAATATCGAGGCTTGGCGCAAGAACGAGAACACAGGGTCGTTCGACATCCTGGCCAAAGGCACCATGCTCACCGTCGAGGGGTACTTCAAGCCCGAAGAGTGGAGCGAAAACGGCACGAAACGCAACCGCATCGTGATGACGGCTGTCAAGTTCTATCCGCCCGTCGAAAAGGAGGAAGCTCCTGCAAAGCCGGCAAAACCCGCGAGAAAAGGCAAGAAATAACCCCTGCCTTATCACGACAAAAAGCGGCCTTCGGGTCGCTTTTGTTTTGCTCATCGCCGGGTTGCTACGCATCGCACTCTTATAATCGGATTGTCACCATTTCGGATTGCCTTTATATGCCTTGCCTGCCAGCACTCGCTTTCCTTATAACTCCAATCCCGCAAGTCCGGTTATTTTCTCTGCAAAGTTCGATTGCCGTTTATCCGTCCTGTCAAGGACCATTCGCTTGCTGCGGAAAATCTTCCTCTCCGACACCTCGGAGAGCGTATTTGCCGCCTCCTCCTTGCCCGGGCCGGTCGCCAATCCTGCGGGCAGAAAAATAATCAGCCTTCCGGTACAGGATGTATCGGAGGGAAAATAAAAACAATCTTAAAATTTGAAGCGATATGACATTCAAAGAATTTATGGCAGAGAACGGTTACGAGTTGCAAACAACCTTTTGGAGTGATTTCTCGATAGCAGACCGGTTCGGTTTGTCCGCTATCCGGGACACCTTCGACCGTGCGTTCGAGGAGTGGAAAGAGAACTACAAGTATCTCACGGAGTTGGTACTGGTGCTCAATCACAAAATCTGGCAATACTACGAGACAAGACGGGACATTGCGTCCCTGTATAACTTCCTTTGGGAAAAGACCTGCCAATACGCGGTGGAAAACCTGAAAGATGACGAGTTAAGCTATTATTACGACGTAACCGATTAAACGCATCGGAGTAACCCGGAAAGGCATTGAGAGCCGGTAAGAGCCGGCTGCTCTTTGTGCCGATCCCCCTTTTTTAGAATCCCAGCCCCTCTTATAGCCCATGCCGGTTATCCCCACATTCCTCAATCCCGCAAGCCCGGTTATTTTTCTCTGCAAAGTTCGATTGCCGGTTATCCGTCCAGTCAAGGACCGCTTCGCTTACTGCGAAAATCTTCCTCTCCGCCCCGTCGAAGAGCGTATTTATCGCATCCTCCTTGCCCTGACCGACCGCCAATCCTGTTGGGCAGAGAAAATAATCCGCCTTCCGGTACCGGATGTATCGGAGGGAAAATAAAAAAATGTTCAACTAATTAAAATTTACGATTATGCCAAATCGGTGTTCATTATCTAAAAGTTTTGATAAGTTCCACTATGTAAAGAATAGTATTATCAAAAGTAGCCAGTTAAAAATGCTGTTTTTCGCATCTTTAACATGACTACTTTAAAAGTCATCTTGGATAAAATTACACCAAACTTTTAAGAAATGCCTTTCATTTTACATATTTGTATTTTCAGAAAGTTTTGAATAGTGAGGTCGTAACAAAGCTAATGATTGGATTTCTAATCATGAATCTACGTCACTGAAACATTTGAAGTCATTTATCCATGGATTACATAAAGACATCAATGCTGTATGTAATGCGATAAAATACAAATGGGCGAACGGGCTGGTTGAAGGTGAAGCAAACTGGCTCAAGAATAGAAAACGTGAAATGTATGGACGCAGAAGTTTTCAGTTACTACAAAGAAAAGTCGTACTTTCTGTTACCGGATAGTTGCACCGAATTTGACAAAGAACCTAATACAACTATTATCTCTGTCTGAAATCAAACCACGTCTGATGATACAGCTTTCCTCAATGCGTATTGCAAAAATTAGATATATAAGCATATAAACCAATTCTTTTCTACATATTTTAGCTAATGAAATAACATTAAAAAAAGATTGAAAAATAGAAAAAGATGAAACTGCTTGTACAGAATCTTCTGTCTGATTCAAGGAATGATGTCTCTTATCTGCGACAATAAATGAGGCATTATTGAGATATTACGAGGTACATTAGATAGCTCTTGTATACAAAAAAATACCGATCATAGTACGTGAACTTCCAGGCAAATCCGCCTTTTGTTGATACAAATATACAGTGCATATCTTCTGCAGATTTCCAGACTGCCCGGACAGATCCCGATATAAGGAACAAAACCACCAGTTGCATTTTATCTTTTAGGAAAAAATCATTTCAGCACCGTTTAAACACTATTCAAACGAAACATCTTTTTTCGTTTTTTTTCGAAAAGTGTACTAATGATTTTACCCTTTATAACGCCTACAAATAAACACCAGATAATTCAAATATAATACTCCGCCAATTCAATAAGTCCAATGCGCAGGGCGTATCTGGTGGCTTCATAGATGTTATTGACATCCAATTTCCGAAAAATATTTTTCTTGTGTGTAATGATCGTGTGGATACTTGATACCCTTTTTGCGGCTATTTCCTTGACACTCAGTCCGTTGGCGATCATTTTTAATATTTCTATCTCGGTGGGTGTGAGCCCAGTCTTTACACTTTCCCTTTCAGAGGCGGTAAGAAGAAAGTTGGCTATCTGATGACATAAGAAACGTTCGCCTTGCCGGGCATATCTCAAAGCAGACTGTATTTCTTCCGCGCAATTGTCTTTCAGAACAATGCTGACGTCAGACTCCGACTCGACCTGCCGGAGGAAATTCTCGCTTAACTCCGCAGAAAAAAGCAACCATCTGGCTCGGGAGAAACGTGCTTTGAGAATTCGGAATTCATCAATACTATGTAAATCAAAAAGAGCGTAATCGATGATGATTATAGCTTCTCCGCAACGTTCCAACTCGCTGATAAGTTCACGTTTGCACGCTACATCCACGATGTGCGGACATTCCGTCGTGGATGCGATGAAGAGCCGTAATCCTGCGCGGGTTATGTCTTGATTGTCCGCCAAAATAAACGAATTGTATATAATCATGCTGCTAAATAATCAAATGTCCGGAAGGCATCCATGATGATTTCTGCCTGGGATGTTCAGTCTGTATTCATAGGGACCTCTCAGACGGGATATTCATCAAATGAGTAGAGAACGGTGGATAGATAGCGCTCTCCTGTATCGGGCAGAAGAGCCACTATTGTTTTCCCCTCATTTTCTCTTTTCTTTGCTTCCTGTATGGCGACGGCTAATGCAGCCCCAGAAGATATTCCTACGAGTAATCCTTCCTTTTCCGCAAGGAGACGTGACACTCTGATGGCGTCATTGTCAGGAATCGGAACAATTTTATCAACCACGGATAAGTTGAGATTCTTTGGCCGAAATCCGGCTCCAATTCCCTGTATCTTGTGCGGTCCAGGTTTGCCCCCCGACAGGACTGGTGAACTTTCCGGTTCCACGGCAATGGCGATAACTGACGGCTTATGTCTTTTAAGGGTTTCAGCGGTTCCGCTTAAAGTACCGCCGGTACCTACTCCTGCAACAAATATATCAACCTCTCCATCGGTGTCTTTCCAGATTTCTTCCCCAGTGATACGGTGGTGGGTCTCAGGATTGGCCGGATTCTCAAATTGCTGAAGAATGATGGCCCCGGGTGTCTCCGCACGGAGTTCCTCCGCCTTCTTGATTGCCCCTTTCATACCATCGCGTCCGGGGGTGAGCACAAGAGTAGCCCCAAGAGCTTTCAACAGGTTGCGGCGTTCCACGCTCATGGTCTCCGGCATAGTAAGGATAAGTTTATACCCCTTCACAGAAGCGACCCATGCGAGACCTATTCCGGTATTGCCACTTGTCGGCTCAATTATCAGACCACCGGATTTGAGAGTACCCTTCCTTTCGGCATCCTCAATCATTGCGAGCGCAATTCGGTCTTTCACACTTCCGCCCGGATTAAAAGACTCAATTTTTACAATCACTTTGGCCTTGAGATTTTCGGCTTTCTCAATATTCCTTACTTCAAGGAGAGGAGTGCATCCAATCAGTTCCGTGAGGTTATTGTATATTTTTCCCATAATTATGTTGTTATAGGGGGCGTGAATGTCTGTGGCCCCTGAATTAAACTTTCTGATACAAAACTAAACGCTTTCTTGCCATCGGTCAATACCGCATTTATGGTATATTGGCTCTTTTTCTATTGCTATATACCAAGTCCATCCGTAAACGCTGTCGGGATATCCTTGTCTACAGGATGGAACGTCCCATCCAACACCTTGCCCATGAAATAGGCAAGCTGCTGTCTCCACCACTGCCAGTCGTGGGCGACGTCATACCCCCAGTAATCTACCCATGCGGGGACATTACGTTCCTTAAGCAGGATGTCGAGACGGCGTGTCGAGGCCAGCAGTTCCTCTTCCCAATCGCCTTGACCAACGCAACAAATAATGCGCCGGTGACGGTATATATCCCAATAATGGTGATCCGATGGCATCCATTTCAGGAAATCGAGTGGAGAATTGTTATAAACCAGTTCATCGGTGTAACCGCCAAAAAAATAGCCTGCATGATAGAGGCCACTCAAGGCAACCAGAGTGTCAAAAATATCCGGCCGACGGAAGAAGGCGTTTCCTGCGTGGAAAGCTCCCATGGAGCACCCCGATGTTATGAATGTTTCGCTATCTCTCCTGACTGAAGGTATCAACTCGTCAATGATGTAGCGGAACCATCGCTCTTGTAGTTCTATGCGATGACGTGGATCTCCCTCATGACTGCTCCATGTCTCAGGATCTATGCTATCACAACAGATTACACGGAGTTCATTCCTTTCTATCCATGGAGTGAGAACACCGATCATACCGAAATCCTCATAATCGTAGAAGCGACCGTCCTGTGACGGGAATACGAGCATGGACCGTCCGCCGTCCCCGTATATTTTATATTCCATAACACGTCCCAATGATTTGCTATACCATTTTTTATATTCTATCCGCATCACTTTTCTTTTTATGAACATATTTGACAAATTCTTCCACTTCCGCCAAAGTTCTCATCCTGACAGTAAACATCTGCTGCCCCATCGCACCGGCAAGAATTTCCGGCATCCGTTCACACATGACCATTTGAACACCATACTTGTGCAACACGTCTTCGTCACTGTATTCATAGTTATGGATGTCGCGGCGAGAAGCGAAGGCACAGTAGTACTCATCGTTCCATGGAAGCGACAGGGCATTTCCCGCATCACGCTTGTCATTCACAGCGATCTGTGACTTGTCATAAGTTATCATATCGGCCCAAATGCGGTATACATCGGTACTGTGGGCGAAGTTTATCATATCAGGTGTATAACCTCCGGCAGGGCGCATGTTCACTTCCAATGCGACAAAGTCACCTTTCTGTCCCAGCCCCTTGCGGTTTCGGTCAAGACAGAAGAACTCCAGATGTACAAAACGGCTTTTGATGCGGAATGCCTCCACCGTCTTGCGACCGAGTGCACGCAGTGGGTCGGGGATGGAGGGAGGGACATAATATGAAAGGTCAAGCCGCTTGTTGACTATGTCCATGATTGAGGGCGGCCACACGGTCATGGACTCAAATAACGGGTGTGTACGGGAGTCGATGATAGCATCATAGGAACAGATGTCACCGGTGACAAATTCTTCAATAACATAGTTGGCGGCGTCATCGCCTTTCTGTCTGAAGAAAGCCTGCAATTCTTCGTCATTGTGGATTTTGGATGTGCCACCCGCACCAACCCCGATATCCGGTTTCGCTATCAGCGGATATCCGACATTGCTGGCAAAAGACAAAATCTGGGATACACCCTCAGCTGCCTTCATTTGTCGCGCTGTTGGTATTCCGGCCTTCTCGTAGATTTTTTTCATCTCCGATTTCTCCTTAATTGCCGCTATACGGTCACTTTTGATCCCGCTTCCCACGTTGAAATCGGTGCGCAGACGAGCGTCCTGTTTCAGCCAATATTCGTTATTTGACTCTATCCAGTCTATGCGTCCGTACTTGAAGGAAAAGAATGCCACCGCACGATATACGTCATCGTAGTCCTCAAGGTTGCTGACCCTGTAGTACTCCGTCAGGGAATCTCTCAACTGCGGCGTAAGGGACTCGTAAGGGACATCCGCAATACCAAATACGTTGACGCCATTTTGTTTCAACCGTCTACAAAATTCCCAGTATGTATGAGGGAAATGTGGTGATATAAAAATGAAGTTCATAAGTTATCTTGCTTTTCGTTACAGTAAAAATCGCAATCCATGCGTTCCAATTTTTCCCTTCTCTATATGCCCAGGACCATATCCGATACTCTATCATGCCTGTGTTCCCTGCCTATAGACCTGTAAAGGCCGGCATCGGTTCCCAATCACCGCTATCAAACGGCTGCGTAGCAATAACAAACAGAAATTTCTGTCCCGGCGTCTACATGGATTGCAATATAATGGTATAAAAATCTTCCACCACAAGCGACTTGTCGGAATAGTGTCAATGGCATATAAAAGATTATAACCATCAAATATACATATCTATCACTCGTGTTGCAATAACATCCGTCAGGGAAATAGTAATTGAATGCAATATGTCATCCGTCGTTTAAATTTCATTGTTTATGAGTGCATAAATTACATACGACTTACGTGTTGGACAATACCATATTCACGGTATATTTGCCGCGCGTTCGGCAAACAAAAAACATGCTGAAATACCGGTTTTTGCCGGGTGGGTATCATTAAATGGTATTGACCACAGAAATACAGCAATTTCCTTCACGGATTTTCCATGTGCTACCAGTCTGAGGATATCCGTTTCCGTGGCGGTGAGGACGGAATGTTCCTCCGGTTTGCAGGAATTGCTTACCAGCAGATTGGTTATCTGGTGACAAAGGAAACGCTTCCCTCCAGCCATACATATCAATGCGGAGCGGATTTCCTCGCCGGAATTCTCCTTAAGAACCATTCCGAAACTCTTTTCTATGCTCATCCTCCTGATAAAATTCTCGGCCAGTTTCATTTGAGAATAATAGCCAGCGGACATCCGGGAAGCGTTTCTCTATAATGAGTAACTCTTCCACGCCATTCATGTCAAACAACGCATAATCAAGAATGACGAGGGCCCTGCCATAATTCATCAAAGTCCGTACAAGCTCCCGCTTGTCTGCCACATCCTCGGTACTGCATTCTCCGAATATGTCAGAAATATACCCGTGCATTCCCCTCCTGGTTATATCCTGATTGTCTGCGATGATAAATGTTGTATCGGTATTCATTGTTGTTTATAGGTTTAACGGGTATGCGCCGCCGTTTTCCTCCGGATATCATGGTCGGTGAATGGAACAGGTCCGTCTTTCCTCTCCAGCAGCGTCTGTACGGTTCAGGCAGTGACAACCGTCCCACGCATACGAATCCAATGTTACAGAATCTTCTCCATGTAGAGATTACACCTGTTGTATGCGGGGTTCTTCGCCTCCATCTCCTGAAAGCCCAGTTTGCGGTACAACCTGACGGAAGCCGCCAACCGTGTGTTGGCTTCCAGAAAGATACGGGTTATGCCGTGTTCTCCGGCATACCTCAAAAGGGCGGCCCCCAGCTGGAAACCGATCCCTTTCCCCTGTGCGGCGGGAGAAACCGCCATCTTTGCCAGCTCATACCGTCCGGTGTCAGGATGACATACCAATGCGCAGCACCCAACCGCCTTTCCGCCGGTCAATGCAAGGAATATCTCCCCGCCTTTGCGGATTATCTCCCCCTCGGGATCACCCAGTATCTTCAGGTCGGATTCCTCCAGGCAGAAAAAAATCTCAATCCATTCACTGTTCAGACGGATGAAGTCATCACGGTATTTCCTGTCCCAGCGTGTGATCTCTACAGAATCCTGAATTTTATCTGTTACCATAGAAATATGTTTTGTCCTTGTGATTCAACAAGGTATTTAATTATGGCAAAATTACAGTATATGAATGAACCGTCCAATATTTTAAAGAAAAATAGAAAACAACACTATTTTATAGCCTTTTCAAAGAACAATTATACTATAATGCATGTCTGGAGATTTATAAAAAGAATATTATTCTAAAATATAGTCTTAAAAACATATATTGCGCCATATTTTATGCATTATTTAGGTTTTATTGCTAGATTTGCCCCAATCTATAGAGAATACAGATACATAATGAAAGGAAAAGCAATGAAAAAACAAACCCAAGCAATCCATACCCGGTTCCAACGCCGGGATGCCTATGATGCCTTGAGCATGCCGGTATACCATACGGCTGCCTACGAGTTTGACGATGCCGACAGCATGTCGGACGCATTTTGCGGACGGACAGACTCTCCTGACTATTCCCGGGTGATGAATCCTACGGTAACTTTTTTCGAGAACAAGGTGAGGTCTCTTACCGGTGCCGCGGATGTTATCGCCCTGAGTTCCGGCATGGCGGCCATCAGCAACACCCTGTTCTCGGTGGCGGCCGCCGGCAGGAATATCGTCACATCACGCCACCTGTTCGGTAACACCTATGCGCTCATTACCGGAACATTACCGCGTTTCGGGGTGTCCCCCAGACTGTGCGATCTGACCGACATCCAGTCCGTGAAGAGTGCCGTGAACCGGGATACCTGCTGCATCTATCTGGAAATCATCACCAATCCGCAGATGGAGGTAGCGGACCTGCAGGCACTCTCCCTGATCGCTCACAGAAAGGGAATCCCCCTCATAGCCGACACCACGCTCATTCCTTTCACGGAATTCAGTTCGCATAGCCTTGGAGTGGACATAGAAGTGGTTTCCAGTACCAAATATTTGTCCGGTGGAGCTACTTCCATCGGCGGACTGGTCATGGATTACGGGACCTGTCCCGGATTCGGCAGACGCATGCGTACGGAAATGCTTTTCAACTTGGGCGCTTATATGACCCCGCATGTAGCCTACATGCAGACCATCGGACTGGAAACGCTGGATGCACGTTACCGGGTGCAGTCCGGCAATGCCGCCGTAATTGCGGAACAGCTCCGTACCCTGCCTGACGTCCGGCATGTGAATTATGTAGGGCTGGAGGATAACCCGTACCATGCGCTGGCACAGAGGCAGTTCGGCTCCACTGCCGGTGCCATGATAACGATGGAACTTGAAAGCCGCGAGGCGTGCGTCAGTTTCATCAACCGTCTGAGACTGATACGCCGTGCCACCAACCTGTTCGACAACAAGACACTTGCCATTCATCCCGCAAGCACTATTTTCGGACAGTTTACCGAAGCACAGAGACGTGAGATGGATGTAAAGGATACGACTATCCGTCTTTCCATCGGGCTGGAGGACACGGACGACCTGCTGGAGGATATCGGACAGGCACTGGGCTACCGGTCATATGGAAATAATCATTAAAGACAGAATGCAAGTATGGAAAGATTCGATTTTGACAAAATTGTGGACAGGAGGGGCACAGGCGCCCTGAAAGTAGACGCACTGCAGGAGCGTTACGGTAACGCCGGGCTGCTTCCCTTATGGGTGGCTGATATGGATTTTGAGACTCCGTCCTTCATCATCAGAGCGTTACGTCAACGACTGGAACATCCGCTGTTCGGTTATACGGTGGAACCGGAAGAGTACAGGACGGCTGTCATCGATTGGATCGCTTCACACCACGGATGGAGGGTGGAACCAGAGTGGCTGTCATACATCCCCGGAATAATGAAAGGTATCGGAATGGCCGTCAACGTATTTGTGAAGGAGGATGAGAAGGTCATCATACAGCCTCCCGTCTACCATCCCTTCCGCATAACCCCTCAGGAGAACGGGCGTGAAGTGGTATATAACCCGTTACGGGAGAATGAAGACGGCTCCTACAGCATGGATTTCGAGAATCTTGAGACCGTGGCTGACGGGAAATGCCGAATGTTGATTCTCTCCAATCCGCATAACCCCGGCGGTATCGTATGGGACAGGGAAACACTTATCCGCCTGGCAGATTTCTGTTACCACCGTGGCATCCTTGTCATCTCCGACGAGATACATTGCGATATGGCGTTGCGGGGCAACAGGCACATTCCGTTCGCCACGGTCTCCGAGGAGGCTTCCACATGCAGCATTACTTTCGGGGCGCCTTCCAAGACATTCAACATCGCCGGTATCGTCAGTTCCTATGCCATTGTCCCTGACAGAAACATACGCCGTCGTTTCTTCGGATGGCTGAAGGCGAACGAGCTGGACGAGGCCCCGCTTTTCGCTCCCATAGCCACCATTGCAGCCTTCAGGGAAGGTGAGCCCTGGCGCAGGGAGATGCTCCGCTATGTGGAGGGAAACGTCGATTTTGTAATGGACTATTGCAAGGAGCATTTGCCAGCTGTCAAGCCTCTGCGTCCGCAGGCTTCATTCCTTATATGGCTGGACTGCCGTGCCCTGAAGCTGAATCACGACCGGTTGTTGCATCTTTTTGTAAACAAGGCCCGCCTGGCATTGAATGACGGCGAGATGTTTGGTCCTGGCGGCGAGGGATTCATGCGGATGAATGTGGGCACTCCCAGAGCGGTGCTCCGGCAGGCAATGGAACAGCTCCGGCAAGCGGTGGAGGCATTATGAACACTTCTTATATTAGCCGGAAATGATGGATACTTCAAGAAAACTGGATCATGTGGACATACAGATACTCCGCACATTGCAGGAGAATGCCCGGCTGACAGTCAAAGAGCTCGCGGCGAAAGTCCGCCTCTCATCCACTCCCGTATTCGAACGGCTCAAGAGGCTGGAGGAAGGAGGATATATAAAAAAATATATGGCGGTACTGGACGCGGGAAAACTTGACCGGGGGTTCGTGGTGTTCTGTAATGTGAAACTCAGGCGGATGAACCGGGATATCGCCGGGGAATTTGCACGTATCGTGCAAGATATCCCGGAGGTGACCGAATGTTACAACATATCGGGCGGCTTCGACTATCTGCTGAAAATCCATGCCCCGGATATGAAATATTACCAGGAGTTCATCCTGAATGTATTGGGGACGATTGAAAGCCTCGGCTCCATTGAAAGCATGTTTGTCATGGATGAAGTGAAGCATGTTTACGGTATCCATATCTGATCTTCCGTGTAAACTACGCCAACCGGCCTCCGACACACCAGACCGAAAACCCTTTACCACGGATACCATATTTGTGGGATAAAATATGCCACACCGGCGGTATTTCCCACCGTGTAAATCCATACTACCTTTGCAAGGACAGTTCCTGTACGGAGATTCAGGTATCTGTCAATAAAAGAAAGTAGTTATGGGAATAGTAGAAAAATTGAAACAACGGGTACTCCGGGGAGAATCATTGACCCGGACAGAAATCATGGAGCTGGCCGGAACAAAAGAGCGGGAGGCCCTCTACAAGGCCGCCGGAGAAATCACCCGCCACTTCGGGAAGCCGTCTTTTAATCCGTGCAGCATCATCAATGCCCGTGCCGGCAAATGCTCCGAGAACTGCAAATGGTGTGCGCAGTCCGGACACTACCATACCGGTTCTGAGGTTCATGGCATTGTTCCGGTTGACAAGGTGGTGGCACAGGCCAAGCGGGACGAGGAGAAAGGTGTGAGGCGCTTCTGTCAGGTGACGAGCGGCCGTTCTGTAAAAGGGGATGCCTTGAAAAGGATTTGCGAGAATTATCGTGAGTTAGGGAGGAATACCCGTCTTTTCCTGTGCGGCTCGCTGGGACTGCTGGGGAGAGAGGAGTTACAACAGCTCTGGGATGCTGGGGTGAGACGCTATCACTGCAATCTGGAGGCGGCCCCGTCCTATTTTCCGCAGTTGTGCACGACCCATACCATTGAAGAGAAGATAGAGACCCTGAAACGGGCCAGGGAGATTGGTTTTGAACTGTGCAGCGGCGGGATCATAGGCATGGGGGAAACACGTGCTCAACGTGTCGAGCTGGCCATTGCATTGCGCGAGGTGCAACCGGATTCTATTCCCATCAATATCCTGTCGCCAGTCAAGGGAACTCCCCTGTCCGGTACGGCTCCCATTGACGGGGAGGAGATACTGCTGACCGTAGCCGTTTTCCGCTTCCTTCATCCCAGGGCGGAATTGCGCTTTGCCGGAGGAAGGGGCAGACTGTCCCGCGAAGTGCAGCTGAAAGCATTGGGAACCGGCATCAATGCCGCAGTTGTTGGTGACCTGCTGACCACGACCGGCTCCGACATAGACGGGGACAAGGCGTTGACCGCCGAAGCCGGTTACCGCTCCTGGCTGTGACCGGAAGGCTGAAACGTAGGGAGGAAAGAGACATGTTCGATTTCACAGAAGAGGAACTGCAACGTTACAGCCGACATATCCTGTTGCAGGAAGTCGGAGTGGAGGGGCAGAAAAAAAATACGCAGGGGACGGGTGCTCGTTATCGGTGCCGGTGGCCTGGGTACGCCGGTTGCCCTCTATCTTGCGGCTACAGGTGTGGGGATAATCGGCATTGCTGACGGCGATACGGTGGAGCTTTCCAACCTGCAACGCCAGGTGATCCACTTCACGCCGGACGTGGGGCGCAGCAAGGTGGATTCCGCCGGAGAAAAACTGCGGAAGATACCCCCCATGTCCACGTCAACACCTATCATAAGAACCTTACGGCAAATAATATCCTGGATATTGTCAGAGAATATGACTTTATCGTGGATGGCACGGACAATTTTCCCGCCAAGTATCTCATCAACGACGCCTGCGTCATGACAGGCAAGCCTTTCACCCAAGGGGGCATCCTGCGCTTCGAGGGGCAGGTTTTCACCCACCTTCCGGGTACGGCGTGCTACCGGTGCCTGTTCGGTGAGCCTCCCCTTGCAGGAAGCGTGCCCTCCTGCTCGCAAGCGGGGATATTGGGGGCCATCGCCGGGATATTGGGCAGCATTCAAGCGGCAGAAACCTTAAAATATCTGACCGGCACAGGCGAGCTTCTGACTGACCGCCTGCTGACATTCGATGCCAGGACGATGGAATTCCACCGGATAGACTCCTCCCGGTAAAGCGACTGCCCCCTGTGCGGGATGCATCCCGTGATACGGGATCTTGCCGGCTATGAACAGGCGGCGTGCCTCCTGAAGCCGCGCCGGAATTCATAGCCACTCTTTTGGCATTAAAATTTTAAAACATAAGAACAATGGGAATCATAGAAAACACACTTCATTATCAAGGGACAAATGGTGCGAGGAAACTTTCACTCATCGTTTTCAGCGGAGATTTTGACAGGTTGACCGCCGTTTTCACGCTGGTTACCGGTGCGGCTACCGTCGGTTACGAAGTAAACATATTTTTCACTTTTTGGGGACTGGATGCCATCAAGCGGAAACAGGGACGCTCTTTCACGGGCAAGGGATTCCTGTCCAGAGTATTCGGTTTCATGATGGGGGGACTGGGAACAGCACCGACCAGCCGTCTCAATTTCATGGGGCTGGGACCGAAGATATTCCGTTACATGATGCGCAGGAACAACGTCGCCACGCTGGAAGAACTGCTGGATGCCGCCAAGGCGCTTGGCATCCACCTGTATGCCTGTGAGATGGCGATGCACATACTCGGACTGGAAAAAGGCGACTTCATCCAAGAGATGGAGGATGTGCTGGGAGTGGCCACTTTCCTGAAACTTTCCGAAGGGGGCCAGACCCTGTTTGTATAACCGCTCGAAAACAAAAAGATGAACCATATACTCGACATCACCCGGGAACACTGCCCCATGACCCTTGTCCGCACCAAACTACGGCTTGCACAAATGACTGAGGGCGATACGCTGGAAGTCCTTTTAAGCGAGGGAGAACCGTTGAAGAATATACCTCGAAGTGTACAGGAGCAAGGATACAGAGCGCTTTCCATAAAACATTGTGGAGAAGGCACTTATAAAGTCACAATAGAAAAATAAGAAAAGCGGGCTCCAGCATCCTGGGCATACCGATATTTTAATATACCGCAGATGCGGTATATTAAAATGCCATCAGAATGGTATTGTGTAGCTTTTGATTCCAATCTATCTTTGCACTATATTTTTAATATATCATAAAAGAAGATAATGGTTTATTGAGTTTAAGGTAAAAGGAAAAGAGATGGTAAGAAACAGAAAGTTAAATCGGTTTCGATGGTCGACAACCTATGTCTGTTGCCATAGAGACATGCGAATGTGCCACCTGGCACAATAATACAATAATGAACCGTGGAAGGATGATCCCCTTCCGTACTGTTATGCAATTGGCTTACAGTCATTCCATGGAAAGAAAGACGGAACTCTTATGGAAAGAAGTGAGTTACAAACTTTTAAAAATAATAATTGATATGACTACAATACGATATAATTTCAGACAAATATTCATTATGGTTCTGTTGGCTGTTTTCTCTTCATCTTATGCGGCGGACAAACCTCAAAAAGTTATCACCGTCACCATCCCCAAGTTCGGTAGCGGGCTGGTGGAAACTTGGATTAAGAAATATACAGAGGCACATCCGGATGTGCATATTCGCATTGTTGAAAAGAACAAGGGGCAGGCCGATTTGGAATTCGTTTCCGAGACTCCTGAGGGTGATTGCGAAGAGTATATCACCTACGTGGGACGCTATGCGCTGCTTCCCGTTACTACCACTGAAATCCCCTGTATGAGATACTCTCCCGTAAGCGCCTTGATGAGAAGGATTTGAAGGATTTGTTTTTTCAGAAGGATATCTTGCAGAAGGTAGGGAATGAACGTTAGGGGATTTCCCCGTATGAGGGACTGACGGTTTATTCCGGTACAGGCCGTATCTCAGGGGCGAATGCTTTCGCCTCCTATTTCGGCTGTCAGACCTCCCAGTTCCGCGGCAAGCGTACTGTGGGGAGACGACCTTTATTTTCTCACCCTCAGCAACAAGGGGCATTTCGGCTTTACCTTCAAATCTGGCTTACATATTCGACTTTCAAAATCACAAGCTGAAGCCCTTGCTTGTTCCTGATTCCGCTGGACATCAAAAGGGAATAAAGAGATGTGTTATAATGGAAATTTGAATGAGACATTGCAATTGCTGGAGAATGACATGGCTTTGATCCGGATTGGAGCATGGATAAATCCGGTTGGATACTGGAAGTCTTCTCAGGCGGGACGAACTCCGTACCACTTTCAGGTCCTGTCTAAACGTTGGATTGTGGAACGCTCCTTTGGATGGTTGGAGAATTCAGTAGATTAATGTCCGACTATGAATTTCTGGCTGAAACAGTGGAAGTGATGGTACGATCGTATTCATACAAATCATGCTTACCGGATTTATTGAATAACATCAAAACAGTTTCTAAGAATATAATCCATAAAAATTGTAATAATCGTATGCATTTTATTTTTATTCAGAAAAGCAGAGGCCGTTTTATACAAACGCTTCTTCCCCTATTATTTTTGTTCTTCTGTGGCCATGCCAGAGGAGAGCGCCTAAAAGGAAAAGTGACAGACTATGTCACGAAAGAACCAATCATAGGCGCCACGGTTATGGACGCGGCACAAAAGAAGGGTGCTGTCACGGATGTGGACGGAAAATTCACATTGGATGTGCTGTCGTTGCCGGCACAACTGCTTGTCAGCTATATCGGCTATAAGTCGCAGGAAGTGACGGTGAGAGAGCTCTCCGAAGAAATCAATATAGAACTGGACGAGGATATGACCAGACTGGATGAAGTGGTAGTGGTGGGCTACGGGACGCAGCGGCGCACGCAGCTGACCGGCTCGGTGACCAAGGTGCGTGCCGAAGTATTCGACGTGAGTACGTCGGCCACCTTAGACGGGGCACTGAGCGGAGCGGTGGCGGGACTGAACGTCACCGCCTCCTCGGGACAGCCCGGTGCGGCGTCGAGCATACGCATCCGCGGCGGCAACTCGGTGAATGCCAGCAACGAGCCGCTGTACGTCATCGACGGATTCATCTATTACAAGGATGCCAGTTCCGGCAAGACCGGATTAGGCGCCATAGAGAGCAGCTTGAATCCCCTTTCCACCATCAACCCCTCGGACATCGAGTCGATAGAGGTCTTGAAGGACATCTCGGCCACCGCGATCTACGGTTCGCGCGGCGCCAACGGCGTCATCTTGGTCACGACCAAGAAGGGCGTCCGCGGAAAGGCGACCGTCAGCTACCGCTTCACGGGCGGGTTCGACCGTGTGGGCAAGAAGCTCGACCTGATGAACGCCGGCGAGTGGGCGGCCTTCCAGAAGACTTACTTCTATAATAAGGGAGGATATACCGACGAACAGATAGCCGCGTTAGGCGAAGGGACCGACTGGCAGGACGCCATGCTGCGCTCCGCTTTCCGGCAGAGCCACGAAATCTCCGTCAACGGCGGCGGCGAGAAGTCGCGCTATGCTTTCTCCGCCAACTACTCGGACCAGCAGGGCGTCATTATCAACTCCGGCTTCAAGCGCTACAACTTCCACCTGAACGCCGACTGGACCTTGCTCAAGGGGCTGACGTTCGGCCTGTCCGCCACCTACGGGAAGAGCACGCAGAAGGGGCTGACCACCACGGAAGAGGTATCCTACAACTCCTCGCCCTACTCGGCGGGCATCACCAACAGCTTTGTCTACGGACTGCTTACGCCGCAGGTGGTGCCGGTGTACAACCAGGACGGGACGTTCAACTACTCCAACCCCTACGAATATGCCTACTTCGCCATAGGCAACAAGGCGGCCAATGCCGTGTCGGACCTGACGAACTCCGTGGCCGAGAGCATCAACGACTACCTGCTGTCCAACGTATGGATGCAGTATGCGCTGGGCGACTTCACCGCCAAAGTGACCGTGGGGCTGAACAAGGAGCAAATCAGGCAGAACTACTTCTCCCCCTCCTATACATCGCTCGGACTGGCCAACGAAGGCATGGGCGGCATAGGCAACAAGGCCAACGAAATCTGGCAGGAAGAATATACGCTGAGCTGGGGCAGGCAACTGAACGAGAAGCATTATTTAGACGTGTTGGCGGGATATACCTTCCAGAAGAGCCGGTCGGACTACAACTCGGTGCTGGTCACGCACTTCACCAACGAGGAACTGAAGCACAACAACCTGGCAGACGGGGCGACGGTCTATCCGCCCGTCTCCGGGGCATCGGAGGCAACGCTCAACTCGCTCATTGCACGGGCCAACTACACGCTGCTGAACCGCTACAACGCTACCGCCACCTTCCGTGCCGACAACTCCTCGCGCTTTGCCCGGAGCCACCGCTGGGGATATTTCCCCTCCATCGGACTTTCGTGGAACATCGACGAAGAGCGGTTCCTGCGTAGTTCGCGCACGGTCTCCAACCTCAAACTGCGGGCATCGTTCGGCGTGGTGGGCAACCAGGAGATAGGCGACTACGAATATTCGCTGAGCTACACCGCCGGACAGTATGACGGCTCGTCCAGCTACTCGAAGAACAACGCCGCCAACGACGACCTGAAATGGGAAACCACCACCTCTTATAATATAGGTATAGACCTGGGGCTGTTCGACAACCGCCTGAGCGTGGTGCTGGATGCCTATTACAAGAAGACGGGCGACCTGCTGCTGAACGTGCCGGTGGGATTCGCATCGGGGGTCAGCACGCAGTTGCAGAACGTGGGCAACGTGGTGAACAAGGGCGTGGAACTGAGCGTGAGCGGGACGCTGTTCCGGCGGAAAGACCTGCAGTGGAACGCATCGGCGAACATCGCCCACAACAGCAACCGGATTACCGACATGGGAAGCAGCAACAACATCATCATGGGCAGCAACAACGAGACCATCCTGCGCAAGGGAGAAGCCTTGGGCACCTTCTACGGGCTGAAGTTCGAGGGTATCGTGCAGAGCGGTGAAGACACGTCCGCCCTGCCTACGCTGAACGGCAGCACGCTGAAGCCGGGAGACGTCAAGTATGCAGACACGGACGACAACCACCGCATCGACGGAAACGACCGTGTGGTGCTGGGAAGCATACAGCCGGACTTCACATACGGCTTCTCCACACAGCTCAGCTGGAAGCGCTTCGAGCTGAACGTAAGCCTTTCGGGCGGCTACGGGAACAAACTGTTCAATGCCCTCGGGCGGCGGCTGGAGCAGACAAGCGACAGCTACAACCTGCTGCGGAGCGTGCTGGACAGCTGGACGGCGGAGAACCCCTCGCAACGCTATCCCTACGGGAGCAACGAACGGCCTACGTCCTACATCGACAGCCGCTACGTGGAGGATGCCTCCTACCTGAAACTGCGCAACGTGACGCTGGGCTACACGCTCCCCTTGCCGAAGGTGCTGCCCGCCAAGTTCAGGCTGTTTGCCACGGCTTCCAACCTACTCACGCTGACCCCTTATTCGGGCTATGACCCGGAGGTGTCTTCCGGTACGGACACCGGCGCCTATCCGGCTTCGCGTTCCTTCGTCTTCGGGTTCGAAGCGACGTTCTGAGACGGTGCGGCAGCACATTCCGAACTTTTAAAAAGACTTATTATTCACTTCTAATTTTTTAAGGTATGAAAAAGAATTATTTTACCCGGGCATTGGCTGTCGTGGCACTTTCCGCAGCCTTTGCCGCTTGCAGCGATGACAACAACGAAAACGGCGGCAACAGCGGCGGCAACATTATCGACAATCCGGTCGTCAGCGACGAGACTGCCATCTCCACCGTAAACGGCGTGTACAGCCAGTGGCAGCCGCTCAGCTCCTCGTTCACGTTCATCACGGAACTGAACTCCAATCTGCTGATTTCATTCGAAGGGGAAGAGTCGGCGGAAGGCCCGCTCAACAGCCGCTTCGAGCAGGCCGAAGACACCTGGTATCAGGTGAAAGTATTCAACCGCCTGTTCCTCAGCATCAGCAACGACAACGAGAACATCAGCCTCGTGACCGATGCCTTCAACAAAGGACAGGTGACAGAGGCGGGCTACAATGCCGCCGTGGGCAAGGCAAAACTCCTGCGCGGACTGGCCTACCTGTACTTGGTGCAGCTCTGGGGCGAGATTCCGGTGTTCACGGAGGCAGGCGGAAGCGTCACCGAGCGCCAGCCCATCGACGAGGTGTACAACCAGATAGTCAGCGACCTGACCGACGCTGAAAGCCTGTTGTCCGACTACTCGGGCGACCCGGTCACTCCCTCCAAGCAGGCGGCACAGGCACTGCTGGCACGCGCCTACCTGGCATGGGGAGACAACCCGCTCTCTTCCTCGGAAGTGGCAGCCATTGCCGAAAGCCAGACCGACCCGGTATTCTCCAAGACCGACTCACGGATAGAAAAGGCTTTGGAATATGCCAACAAGGTCATTGACAGCGGAAGACTGGCCCTGGACCCCGACTTCTCCCACCTCTTCGGACGAGAGTATGAGAGCAACAAGCTCGGCACCAATGAGCACCTGTTCACCATCAAGCACGACGGCGACAGCAACGACGCACAGGGCAACCACCAGACGCACTGCTCCTGGACCTTCCCCTTCCAGAACGGAGAGAACGGGCAGGCATTCACCGAGAACCATACGGAGGTGGCAGACATCGACCTCTACGACAACTGGTACAACGAATATCCCGACGACAAGCGACTGGCAAAGACCTATTTCACCAAACTGGAGAACCCCGCCGACGGATTCACGTACACTTACTACTCGCCCATCTATACGCCGATAAACGGCAAAGGCGTGGACCAGTCTTACTACAACGCCGAGAACCAGGAGATAACCTACAACTCGGTGGACAGAATCGAGGTGCGCTATGCCGAAGTGTTGCTCATCAAGGCGGAGGCACTCGTGCAGCTGGGACGCAACTCCGAGGCAGCCGAACCTTTCAACCAGCTGCGCGATCGCGCCGGGATAGAGCGTGTCAGCGCCCCCACATTCGACCAGATCAAGCGTGAATGGGACTACGAGTTTACCTATGAACAGAAAAAACTGCTCAATACTTACCGCTGGAAGAACCTTATCGCTTCAGTCCGCGAAGTAGCCGGTTACGAGCACTTTGACGACAGTTATGCCAACGAGGGGGCGACCGGACGTGACGGCAGTACCGTGTCCTCCTTCTTCGCCAAGATTCATAAGCATCTTGTTGCCAAATACAACAACGTGAAGGGACGTCATTACCGCCAGCCTATTCCGACCGGACTGAACGGAGAAGACCTGGGTATACGTCCGCAGAATCCCGGATATTAATACAGGAATTTTATGAAGTTCGTTCCAACTCCCATGGCTACCTTGGTACTGTCCATCGTGGCAGGCATATCAGCAGGCCTTCTCATCCCCGAAACGGGGATGAAGGGCGTGCTGTTCATCAAACAGATCTGCGGGCAGATTATCTTTTTCCTCGTTCCTCTGATAATCCTTGGTTTCGTGGCACCTTCCATCGCATCCCTGAAAGGAAGCGTCTCACGGTTGATAGTCTTTGCCTTCTCGTCAGCATACCTTTCGTCCGTAGGCGCAGCATTCTTTGCCATGCTGGTAGGATATCAGGTGATGCCATTGCTGGACATACGACCTATCACCGAGTCTCTAAGGGAACTGCCGGAAGTCTTATTCAACTTGGAGATTCCCCCCATGTTAAGTGTGATGTCCGCCCTGCTGTTCTCGGTCTTTATCGGGTTGGGATGCATCTGGATAAAGTCGAAAGAGATTGCGGAGCTGCTCTTACAATTCCGGGATATCGTGCTGCAACTGGTAAAACGTATTCTGATTCCCCTGCTTCCACTGTATGTGGCCGCTAATTTCTGTTCGCTATCTTATGAGGGGGATATATCCCGTTTAGGGGTATTTCTGCCGGTGATACTGATTGCCATAGCCTGCCATTATCTATGGTTGTTGCTGCTCTATGGATTGGCTGCCGTTTATTCCGGTAAGAACAGCTGGCAGGTACTCAGATTTTACTTGCCCGCCTATTTTACGGCGTTAGGGACCATGTCCTCTGCAGCGACATTGGGGGTGGCTCTGGAATGCGCACACAAGAGCCCTATTCTGGATAAGAAAGTTTCGGACTTTTCCATTCCTCTGTTCGCGAACATACATCTTTGCGGCTCCGTTCTGACGGAGGTGTTCTTTGTTTGTGTCGTATCCCAGTTGCTTTATGGACAGTTTCCTGCACTTTCCACCCTCGTTTTATTTATCTTCCTGTTGGGAATATTTGCAGTAGGAGCACCCGGAGTTCCTGGCGGAACAGTGCTGGCCTCATTGGGCATCGTAGTTTCCGTGTTGGGATTTGACGACGCAGGCACAGCCATGCTTATCGCTATTTTTGCTTTGCAGGATAGCTTTGGAACAGCTTGCAATATTACCGGTGATGGTGCCCTGACTTTAATAGCCACTACCTTTTCAAGACGGCATTGTAAAATATAATGATGTATTTAGTAAAATACTATTCGTAGCCAAGCGCCAAGTACTGGTTTCAGAAGCAAGTATCAGGTAAACTCCCTTGACGAGTAAAGGTAGGGTGGATGCTCTGCTTGGCGCACCTTAAAGTAACATTGAAGGGTATTCGTCCGTGCTTGGGCTACTAAAAGGATACGCCAAGGTACATTTATAACCGTTTACCCCCACCTAAAGGGCATCTGAAAATATCAAAATTTGAGTATAAAATGCGCTTATAATCAATCAATTATAAATTCACCTACTTTAATTGAGAAACAAATCGGGAACAAAAATGGAAATTACAGTGACTTTTTGTTTGCACTCTGTTTCTTTCGTTTTACTTGCTTACTTTCAGAGTGCATTTCCGAGCAATTTTACACGACTTGTGTTTCACTATTTGGAGGAGCTGGTTCGAATTTACACCAATGAATCATTGCAGCCAAAAGAGAAAGATGCAAACCCTTAGTTCCTAAGGGTCGCATAACTCTCTATAAGGATAATCATTTTATACAGGCAGCCAAAAATGTCTGCCTATATTTAGCTTATTATAAGCTAACAAACATTTATCCGTTCCAGATTGTAGATTGACCTTGCCGAATGTAGCTGGAGCCCCAATCATCAAGCCTCTCAATCCGTAATGCGGATTGCAGGGGCTTTCCTGTGCCGTCATACCTTTTTAACGGCAATCGCTCACTACCTTTTTATAGTCGGTAACTGCCGAAGCCCCCCTTTCTAAACATTTTCCGGATACGGGTATTCTCCAGTCGCATCATCGGCAATCCCTGTCGGTGCGATTTTCCCATGCAAAGGTACAGCGGTCGTCCGGTCATCAAGTACCGCCATGCTAACCGGCTCATGGATTTGCACGGCAGCCTTCCCAAATCGAAGATGTCCTTTCAGTCCCCCTTCTCGCTCCGCTCGTCGGGTTGGGTATTCCATGAAATCCCTGACGGTTTACTTGCCTTTCCGTCCTTTCCTCTCTGTTTGACCTGCATGTAAAATCAATCCCGACGAGGAAGCCAATAGAACTTCCAGAAGAGGGAAAGAAAAAAGTTCAACAAATTAAAAATTAAGGTTATGCACAGCAAAATTTTTCAGATCACCCAAACACGGGTAGACAGGGACAACTACCTGAACGAGGACACCCTCACGCAGGGCGACGGCAGTTTCTTCGACTATTGCGCCGAGATTGACGACGAAGAACGCAAGGAGCATATCGAGTATCTGGTCAATCACATCCTCCCCAAAAGCATGTTCGAACTTACCTCCGATGATACCATACGTTACAACGGCGGAGCGGAACAATGGAGAGAGAATTTCGTCGCCGACATTCGCCGCAGGGCGGAAGCCATTACCCCCGACAGCGTGCAGGACTGGATTGGCCCGGTCTATCAACTCGAAAAGTTCCTGAAAAACCCGCTCGATACCGCCTACTGGTTCTATATGGACGAAGATGGTGTACAGTCCTATGCCGAGCAGTCCTACGAGTTCCTGCGACAGGTATTCGAACTCGAACCCGGTACTGAACTCTATATCGGAGGTGTCATCGACTATCATTTTTAATCTCTAACACACAAGACGATGAAAGGAACAGAGCATTTCAAACAGACCATCAAAGAATATTTGGACGGCAGGGCGCAGACAGACGAACTTTTCGCCCTGTCGTATGCCAAAGAGAACAAGAACTTGGACGACTGCATTACGTTCATTCTCAATCAGGTAAAAGCCAGCGGTTGTTGCGGTATGACCGATGACGAGGTGTGGTCGCTCGCCGTGCATTACTACGATGAAGACAACATCGACGTGGGCAAACCCGTCAGTTGCGGTATCGTGGTCAATCACAAGGTGGAGCTGACTGAAGAAGAAAAGGCGCAGGCGAGAAAAGACGCGCTGAAAGCCTATCAGGAAGAAGAAATGCGCAAAATACAGCAACGCCACAGCAAACCCAAACCCGCTGCCAAGACACAGACCAACCAGCCGGAACCCTCTCTCTTTGATTTTTGAGTATGAAAGCACGGACAAGATTTCAGCACGAGGTAGTAGCCGCCAACGAGCGGTTGCTGCCTATCACGGAACGGCAGCAAAAATGGGCATTCCGGCATACCGTCGAACACTTCGCCTTTCGGACGCCGAGCGGACGGACGACCTGCCTCGATTGCGGCCACCAGTGGAACGAGACAAAGGCGAAGCGTTGCCATTGCCCGAAGTGTAACGCACGCTTGAAGCTCAAAGATACGCTTTGCCGAAAAGCCGACAGCCGAAGCTATTTCTCGGTTATTATGGTACAGGACGGATTGCAGGTGCAGCGCGTATTCAGAATGGATGCCTACTACCGCAAAGGGAAAACCCCGCAAAACATAGTGCGCGAGGTCGTAAGGTACTGGATGAATGAAAACGGGAAAACCGCCGTTACGGCATTGAGGCGGACAATGGGATATTACATGGACAACTTTTCCTACTGGTCGGACTTGGAACTGCGGAACGACAACGGGGCATACCAGCATATCGCCGATTGCTATGTCTATCCGAACTACACGGTTATCCCGAAATTGAGGCGTAACGGGCTGAAAGGTTCGTTCGCCGACATCGCACCGCAAAAGTTGATGACGGCGTTGCTGTCGGGCAGCCGTGTCGAAACCATACTCAAAAACGGGCGGAAGAAAGACCTCAAACATTTCATCGACAACCCGCGCGACTTGGATTTCTGCTGGTCGTCCTACAAAATCGTGTTGCGGAAGAAATACCGGATAGCGGACATGGGGATATGGGTCGATTACCTGCGTATGCTCGACAGGTGCGGCAAGGATTTACACAACGCCCACTATGTCTGCCCCGTCGACTTGCACGCCGAGCACGACAGGTATCAGGAAAAACTGCGTGTTCTCCGCGAACAGGAGAAACGCAAGGAGCAAATGAAAATAGCTATGGAGAACGAAACCCGTTTCCGGGAGATGAAAGGCAAATTCTTCGGACTGGAATTTACGGACGGTACGATAGTCGTGCGCGTGTTGGACAGCGTGATAGCTTATTACGAAGAGGGAAACGCCCTGCATCATTGCGTCGGAGAGCGCGAATACTATCTCAAGCCCGACACGCTGGTGTTGTCCGCAAGGATAGAGGACAAAAGACTGGAAACCGTTGAGTTGAGCCTCGAAACATTCAAAGTGTTGCAGTCGAGAGGAGCGTGCAACCAGAATACGGAGTACCACGACCGGATTATCAAGCTCGTGCGGAAGAATGTATCCCTCATTCGCAAGCGCATGGCCGCATAACCGGATATAGCCGACAATCGTCAGCCGCTTGCGCCTGAACAGGCGGGCGGTTGATGGACGGTTACGCCGCCGGATTGCCTTTTTAAGACTTGGCTTACTCCAAGCACTTCCAGTTATAACATCATTCTGCATATCCCCTTATACGGACGAGAAACATCATCCCTCTTTTTGCCCCGGCAATCGCCGCAGGTCTGTTTCCGTGTGCAAAGATACGGTGGACGAACGCAGTTCAAGTACCGCTGTCGCTACCTGAAATGAAATTTGACGACAGCTTTCCGCAATCGCAGATGGCGGTATTTCATAAAATTTCATTACCGGTTCCTTGCCCGTCGTTCTTGTATCCACCGTTGGGTGCCGCACATGGAAACACCCCTTCGGGCGAAGTCGAAAGGCTTCGAGATAAGGGGAAAAACAAAAGTTGCACATCAAACAAGAAATTCACGAAATGGCTAAACGTACAAAAAGACAGATTGAAAAAATCCTGATGCTTATCGACGTCAAACGAGAAATCATAGACGTTCTCCAAATCACCAATCGGCGTTTCATGTATCATCCGCAAACCGGAATTTTAATCTTGGGAGACGAAATGTATGGTAAAAGCATTTGCAGCTCCCATGCACAAGAGTTCTACACCTCAAAAGCGGAAGGACGTTTCGATGATTATTTGCGCGGGTGGATTGGCGTTTCGAGAAACTATCCACGAGGAATTATCCATTTTGCCCCCGCCGTCAGCATGGAGCAGTTCGACAGGGGATTTGACGCATTACAAATGTTCACTCGACTTGAAGGCATAAACGGCGATACGATGGTCAGGGGATTTTGTAGCCAGCCGGAAAAAAAGATGAGCGACATATTGCCTTCCTCCCTTCAAGATACGGATAATCCCGGTAAGCCATAAAGGGGATTGCACCCGTGATAACGCCATCGGCGAAAGGCGCGGTTCCATTTATAAATTTACCGGGATGCCGGCGGCGGCTCTCTTTTATACCTCTTTCTTTCCCTCTGCTCCTATACCTTGGCACAGCCACCTTCCTTTTATATAAGTGTAACCCCTGCGGTCTCCTCCCTGCCGTCACCGTTGGGTTTTGTCGGCTGCAAAGGTCTGCTGTCGCGCTTGATCCGGCAACTTGAACTGCATTTCATGCAAATTCTTCCTTCCTGCGTAAGAGTAATTTGGCATGAAAACCCGCCGTATGAAGCTGTACCGACAGCGGTGTACCGCATCCGTAAAACCTCGAAGCGGTTCAGGCAGCGAAAGGAACCGAAAAGGAGGGAAAATAAAAAGTTTAATTAAAACAAAAACGACCATGACAGTAGAAGAAGTATTACAGCACGATTCAAGGTTCAGGTATATGCTATTGAGCCGTTTACAGTCCGATTGCGAGTATTATCTCGGCTTTGGAAACAGATACCCCAAATGCCTGTGGGCAGGCAACGAAGCCGAACAAATCGAGTACATGACGAAAATTCACGACAGCTTCGGGGAAAACGAAAAACCCGAGTGGCTGACAATGGAGCAAATCCAAGAATACAGCAGGAAAATGGGCGTAACCGAAAAGTAACACCCCCGCAAACGCAAATGCCGCAACCTCCTGAAACGGATGCGTTGCGGTATTTTAGCAGAAGTACAAAATCCGATTACCTCTTATATTTTTTGCCGGTCAGCAATCCCTCTTTTTTAATTGTCCCACCCCCCCCTTTCTATCGCCGCCCGTCAGGCAGCCCCTTTTTTACTCCCGTCTCTGCCTTCCGTCTTTCTCCCTCTGTTCTTCACGGCCATCACCGGTTTGTTTTTATCAGACGCAAAGGTGGGCTGTCGCGCCTGATTCCGTCACTTTGAAGTGCATTCCTCGTAAAATTCTTCCTTTCTGCGAAAGAGTAATTTTCCGGGAAAAGCGCCGGAAAGGGCTTGTTCGCCAGCCCTGTGCCGCGTCCATAAAATCCCAACGCGGTTCAAGCCGGTAAGAACCGACAAGCGGGAAGAACAACAAGTTTAACAATTTAATCAAAAAATCATGCCGAATTATGTAACAAACCGTTTAGAAATAAACGCAGACAGAGAAACCGTACAAAAGGTAATGAATTTCTTAAAAGGTAAAACCGATGATGACAATACGCCTTGTTACATCGACTTCAACAACATTATCCCTATGCCCGAAGAACTGCTGATAGAAGCGTCCAGTAGTGGAGAACGGGGTATGCAGTATATCACCGCGATACAACGAAAACCATTCAATTCACCGGACGACCTGAAAATCATTCAATGGATGGAAGAATTGACGGAAAAAGACAGAAAAGAAGCGTTACAGCTTGGGGTATTGTATCTGGAAAACCAAAGAAAGTACGGCTATACCACTTGGTACGAGTGGTCTATCGCCACATGGGGCACAAAATGGAATGCCCTTCATCAGGATTTTGAAGAGCCGAACGTGCTTTGGTTCGATACCGCTTGGGACGGCGTGCCCCGGCTTATCCGGAAACTCTCCGAGAGATTCCCGGATGTTGAGTTCCATTACGCCTATGCAGACGAAGACCTCGGTTATAATGTAGGTAGAGGAACTGCCCGGAACGGAGAAATCGACATGACATTCCCCGATGGTGGAAGTAACGAAGCTTTTGAAATCGCTTTCTTCGTAAAACCGGGATTGGATGAATACTTCGAACTGACGAACGAAGGGTACAAGTGGAGAGCCTAAACACCTCATACGGATAATATTCGGCACAGATTCAGGGTACATCGACAACCGATGTATCCTGGATTCTTACCGCCGGAATCCCCGCTTATATTTGCTCCGTTCCACTTCCTTTCTACAGCTTCACGCCTCTTGAGCCAGCCTCTTTTATCGCATTCACCCATCCTTCGGCCGGCTTACTTGTCATCTCTGAAACTGCTCTGGCTGAAACCGCCGAACACGCCCTTGAGGAGCTTGCCGATAACCCAGAACACCAGAAATAGAATGATAATATCTCCCATAAATCTTACTATTTTATACAGTTATCAACATAAAGATACGAAAAACAGCCAACAACACAAAGATATAGCGATTTAATTAACAACATTTTACATTCAGATATTACCGTCGTCCCCTTCATCCTCTTTCGGCTTATGCTTGTTGCGCGGGCCGCTGGTCTGCCCACGATCGAGTTTTATCCCGTACTGGTTAAGCACGCGCCAGATCGAGCTTTTGCTGCGGAAACCGCTGATAGCCCAGATGTCGTCAAGTGAATGACCATTGACATACATGTCCACGATCGTCTGGTCCCGCTGCGCCTTGGATACGACCTGCGGCGTCGCCGGCGCTTTGATGTTCCGCTGCAGCTCCTCGACATGGGCGGAATGCTTGCGCAGTGCGGCAATATCCTCGGGCAAAGCCCCGACGATCCATAACACATCGGCAGCGGTCGTATCGGGAAACAGTTCGTTGCGCGTGTCTATCCGGTCGTGGATGGATACGATGCGTACCCCCTTGATCCGGCATAGTTCGACAAATGCCGCCAGTTCCCGCAGGCCGCGCACGGCATCGCTGAATTTGGACACCACAATCTCATCACCCCTTCCGAGATTGGACATAAGCTGCTTCCACATGGGACGAAGCGTCTCGTGTTCGATAGTCTCTTCTACGATGTGTACACAACCATACCGCCGCATCCATTCCCTGTCCGCGTCGGAACTCTCACTGTTTGTCCTGAATAGGTAGCCTACTTTTGCCATTCGAATATACCTTGTTTTGATAACAAGTGCAAATATAGCACTTTCCTTTGAATATGAAATCATATTCCACCTGAAATTTTATCGTACGCTCTTTTTTCCTCTTTTTCTTTCACTTGTTTTCATTGATAATCATATTGTTAAATATGAAATTAAAAATTACCGTAAATGTGATTCCGGGCGAACATTCTCTTGAAAATTATATATAGATTTGCATCGTTTAATATGAAAATCGAAATATGAAAACAGTAAAATTATACTCAAAAACTCCGTTGCGTTTATCCCGGATATGTGCCGCTTCTTTTGCCATATCCGTATTGGTGTCGTGCGGTGGCGAAAACGGCAAACCACTGGTCAAGACTTCCGACAACCCTGCCGGAATCTACCGTGAGTATCTGTCCGATATACGGCAGCAGACCGATCCCTCTTTCGTGGCCTTGACGAAACATATCCGCCAGTGGCAGACCGTGAAGGATTCCGTTTTTACCCGGCTCCAACGGGACACGCTCAACCCCGCCCACTCCGAGCTTCGCAAGGAGTGCGCCCGATTGCACGATTCCATCCGTATCGAGTTCTCGCACCTGACCCTCTCGAAACCGCGCACCTATCAGGAACTTCTGGCACTCAAAGAACAATTCTCGCCATACGGCGAAGACGAAGAGCTACGCCGTACCGCCGAAGACATCCGTCCGTTTTTCGTTTCACTGGACGACCTACCGGCAAGTCGGGGCGGCAAGCAGCAGATCCTCTCGAAATACCGGGCGTTCCTCTCCGAAACCATCCGCAACGGCATACACAGCCACGATGACCTGACTGCATACATCAGGAAAGAAGACGCCCTCTTCCGGGCATTTCTCACCCACCTGCACGAACTCGACGGTGAGAACATGGCGGACATCACACGTGATACCGAACGCTGCTGCTCGCAGCTATTCCTTGCCGCCGAACGCAAGGAGATCACATACCGGGAAGCCATGCTCTTTCTGGCCATGCGCACCAACCGCCGGCAACTCCAGAACATGCGCACCTGCCTCGATGACGTTCGCGACAGAAAAGTCAAGACACCCGCGCAGGCGCAAGCCTATATCTGGATGCTCGTGCAACCTTACGCCTCGCTGGACGGTTTCTGCATGACGCTGCTTTCCGGCGAGGAGAAGAAACAGCTCGACAGGATGGCGGCGCAGACCCCGGCGGCATTCAGTACCTTGAGCCGGATCTTGCAGTCGGAAAACACAAGGTTGGACGAGTTACCGGGAATGCTCATGGAGATTTTCATACACACGCTATAAACCCACATAAAACCATGAATATGCTACGACATTTTTTCGATGACTTTATGACGTTCGTCCCCCTGCAACTGCCGCAGTTGCTCGATGTTACAAGGATGGAAGCGCCGCAGTTCTACGGCGACTACGCCCTACTGACCTTTCCGTTACGCGACCCTTACGATTTGGAGGAGGTGATGGACATGTTCGAAGACGATATGGAGCTGATAACCCTCTATCACCACATTCCCGCCATGACCGGCAATTTCGGGCACAGCACCTGTGCGTATTCCAATCCGGCGTTCGGGCAGATGTTCAAGATGAACGCCAAGACGGACGCCGACGGCAAGGTGAACACCATCCTCGTAACCATCTACGACTCGCTCGAACAGATGTACGGCGACCTCTGCCTCGATTTGGAACTTCACGCCAAAGGCGGCACATTCAAGTACAAGCAGGACAAGGACGACCTTTTGATGAACTTTCTATAAACGCTCACGTTATGCGAAACACGCTGTACCGCCAGATGGTCTACTGGATCAGGACGTACCGTACCTGGATAGAGGTCGTCGATGACAATTTCTACAAGGAGTACGCCCTTACACGAAACGGGCATATCGACTATGTCGTTGCCCGTACACTGGTGCTGCGGGCTTGCAAGGCGAACGGTGCATACGCCCGGGGAACGACATGGACGGTTCCCGAACACGATCTGGACAAGGCACTGGCTACCTACCGCAAGCAAGACCAGACGTTCCGCCAGCGCATCAAGAAAGCGGCGATGTACTTCTCGCCGAAGGATGCCGAGACCGTCATCCTGTTGGCCACGCACAACATTGTCCGGTTGGAACTGGTGATACAGCCCATTCAAGTACGCGAAAAACCCTACTACCTATGATTCGGAATATACTGCAACTGCTCTTCTGCGTACTGCCTTTCGCCTTGCCGTTGGCATTGTACAAATGCCGCCGCCCCTTCATGGCAACATTCTACCACGCCATGACGCGCAGCGCAAAGGCCCGGAAGCTGTACGTGCAGGTTCTGCTGATCCTGCTGTTGCTCTTCCATTACGTCTATACCGTCGGACATCCCGGCGAGTTCGGCGTACTGCCATCGACCGCCCTCTGTGCCGTTCTGTCCTCGTTCAAGAGAGCGGATCGGTGGCTGCGGGCATTGTGCGACCGGTCGCGTGCGTTCGGCACGCTCTCGCTGGTGGCATTGGCAATCGGCTTCATGCCGCACCTGTACATGACAGCGGTAACCGCCGCCTATCTTCTTCTGGCAGCCCTTTTCTATCCCTCTGTTCGGGTAATGACCGAATGTAGCGATACAAGCAGGATACCCGATTTGAGGAAACACCCCGGACTGCTGACCGAACGTTACCACGACCATCATCACGCAAAGTTGCCGCATGATGCGGACAGCGGCAACCCTGACATATCCGCGCAATAGTAACCATTAAAAACAGAATGAAAATGAATAACAAGCAAAAGACACCCCTCGCCATATTGGCAGACAGGGAAGTATTCGATTACCTCAAAGAGAAAGTCGGCGAACGCAAGACGCGAACCGAAGCCTATTGCGACCTGTTGGACAAAGCCCTGTCAGGCTTCGTTTCCCCCTTCTTACGCAGGCAGGACTACGAGCTGCAACCCAACCAGTGCCACGTTACCGTTTCCGACCTCGCGTCGGAGTGGCGTTGGCACAGAGCCACTGTCCGTTCCTTTTTGGATACGATCGAGGCGTTCGGACTGCTGCGACGCATTCGGCTCGCCAAAAGTGTCGTTATCACCATGACCGTGCAATCCGGTCAGCCCGCAGAACCGCGCGATGTACAGGAACAGCCGGACTTTGCCGGACAGCTCCGGGAGGTATTGTCCGATTGGGTAACTGGCAAAACGACCGCTGCCGAGGTCGGCGCAACGTGTGGACAACTCGCACGGCAGGCGATAGCTGCGACTGCCGGGTGTGAAGACCGCCATTGTCCGGACAGCCGTTCCGATACGGTTGCCGTACATACCGGCAGCCAAAGGGCGCACATTCTGGAAACAGCCTTGGGCTGCATCGCCCATGCCGCTCTGCAAAAGGCCCTGCGCAAATCGAGGTTCGACGACCCCTCTCCGTTGGTGGAGTTTTTCCGCCGGGAACTCGGCGAAGAGTGGCCGGCCTTCATCGAGGTCGCGAAAGACCTTGCGAGGCTCGTTCTCGACACCGAAGCGACGGAGGCGGTCAATGACACGGACGAAGCCGGAGAATGCCTTAAAACGCTTCGCAAGTCCTTCTTGTCGCTTGCGGCAAGAGCGCAGGACATGGAGGATTGAGTCGGCAATGGAAACAGATTGTATAACCGCGAGCAATCCGCCCCCTTTCGGTAGGGGTATCCTGCCCGTTATAGGGAGGCATCCGGGCTTGCCCGTCTGCCACCGAGCAAAGGGAGTGGGGAGCCTAATACCCCACCTGCCTGACGTCGGTGGGAAGGGTGTCCGAACAAGCAGCAAGCTGGGACACGGCGGATTGTCCGAAACAACATGAGAACGATATGGCAAATCAAAAACAGGTGCTTGATGTTCGGGTGTCGAAAGGCTTCACCACCGCGCAAAGCAACGAACACCTGCGCGACCGCAGCGAAAAAGCGGAAAAGTACGCCATGACTAAGGGTAACTATGACCCTACGCGCAAACACTTGAACTTCGAGATTGCACCCGGAGGCAAGATACGCCCCATCGACACGACCCGCAGCATTCCGCAGCGGATGGCGGACATCTTGTGCAGTCGGGGTATCAAAGATCCCAACGAGGGCTTGGCCGAGCCGAAATACCGCACGGTGGTCAACATCATCTTCGGCGGTTCCCGGCAGCGTATGCACGAACTCGCGTTCGGCACGCAGAAGGTGGATTTTGAAGAAGGTGCGGACAATACCCGCATCAAACGGAAGGGCGACATCGAACGATGGGCGAAGGATGTCTATTCATTCGTGAGTGGCAGATACGGCGAGCAGAACATCGCCGCTTTCATTGTACATCTCGACGAGCTGAACCCGCACGTCCACTGTACGCTTCTGCCGATCAAGGACGGTCGCTTTGCGTACAAGGAGATATTCGCCGGAAAGGACAAGTTCGAGTACAGCGCGAGGATGAAGCAGCTCCATACGGACTTCTTCACCGAGGTCAATGCGAAGTGGGGAATGTCGCGGGGCACGAGCATACTGGAAACGGGTGCACGCCACAGGACGACCGAAGAATACCGCCGTATGCTCTCCGAAGAGTGTACGACCATCGAGGAGAACATCGACCGTCACCAGAAGGTACTCTCCGAGCTTCGGTCGGACATCCGGCTGGCAGAGCGCAGGGTTAGGGGACTGACGACGATGGTCGATAATCTCGAAAAGCAGAAAGCCGAAAAAGAGGCCCGGTTATCGGCAGCCGAACAGGAACTGGTCACGAGCAAAGACGGTGCGGCAGAACTGGAGATATGGGTTCATACGCTGGAAAAGGAGCTGCAGGAAATCACCCAGCAACTGGCGGACAAGCAGGAGAAGTTAAAGACGGCTGACCGGCAACTGGCCGACCTCAAGGAGAACATGGAGGCCATCGAGGAACGCACCGGGGAACTCAAGGAGGAAGCCTATCGGTACTCCCGCGATGTACATTCCAAGGTGGACAGTCTGCTGAAAGACGTTCTGCTGGAAAGCATGGTCGGCGAGTTCCGTTCCACATCGGCACAAATGGACGATTCACAGCGGCAACTGTTCGACGGCTCGCTCATGGAGTCCATCGCAGAACGGGGCGCGGATGTCATGCACTGTGCGACGATGCTGTTCCTCGGAATGGTAGACGATGCCACCACGTTTGCCGAAACACGCGGCGGTGGAGGCGGCGGCAGCGACCTCAAGTGGGGGCGTGATGACGACGAGGACAACCGTGCCTGGGCACTCCGCTGCATGAGGATGGCGAACCGCATGATGCGCCCGGCCATCGGCAAGAAGCCCAAACGGTAAGTGGCACACACCTTAATAATATATAAAGTTTTAACGATAAAAACATTGGAATATGACGAAACAGATTATTTTCATTTTTGCCTTGCTCTGCACGTGGCAGGCACGGGCAAATGCACTCCCCGTACAGGAGGACACTGTACGACGCATCTCACGCTATGAGGTCGCGGAATTGCTTCAACCCATGCAGCCCGTCTATCTCGACGGGGTGGTGCTCCCGATGTCCCGGACCGGCAACTGGTTTGTCAGCGTGGCCGGGGGCGCGACTGCCTTTCTCGGCACGCCGCTCGGTTGCGAAGACCTTTTCGGACGGGTGAAACCCTCGTACAACCTTGCTGTCGGCAAGTGGTTCACGCCCTCCGTCGGAGCACGCATCCATTACAGCGGATTGCAGTTCAAGGATGGGACAATGTCCACTCAGGATTACCACCATATCCATGCAGATTTGCTTTGGAATATCCTCGGTAGCAGGTACGCCCGGCAGGAACAGGTATGCTGGGGGCTTGCACCCTTCGCGGGTGTCGGGCTGTTGCACAACGCCACAGGCGGGAGCAATCCCTTTGCCATCTCCTACGGCGTACAGGGGCAATATCACATCTCCAGACGTGTAAGTGCCACGCTGGAGCTGTCAGGTACGACCACCTTTCAGGATTTCGATGGCTATGGCCGCCCGAACTGCTTGGGCGATCATCTGCTCTCACTGACCGCCGGATTCACGTTCCGTCTCGGCAAGGTAGGCTGGAAGCGTGCGGTGGATGCCACACCCTATATCCGCCGGAACGAACGGCTCGTCGATTACGCCAGCTTCCTTTCGGAAGAGAACCGGCGTTATGAGGGTCGCCACGACCGGGACCGCCGGACACTTGCCGAGTTGAAAAAGATTCTGGAAATCGAGGGCTTGCTCGATACGTACAGCCATCTGTTCGGGGAGGACGGCGACGGACGCAAGACCTATCCCGTGAATAATTACAGCGGGCTGAACTCGCTCCGTGCAAGGCTGAAGCACAGACATTGGGACGGCACGTCACCCCTCGACACGACAGCCCTTTCGTCCGGAGATGGAAATGAAAACGAAAATGGGAATCGGATTGACGGCTATCCTCCTTTCCGGGCTGCGCAGTCCGGGCACGGCAGTATTCTCGCTACGGATTCCACGGCCCTCATGTACACCGGTGACGAATGTATCGGTGCGCCCGTCTATTTCTTTTTCAGCCTCAATACGGCCCGTCTGACGGACGCTTCACAAATGCTCAACCTTGACGAGCTGGCACGTGTGGCGAAAAAATACAACCTCTCCGTAAGGGTTACGGGAGCAGCCGACAGTGCGACCGGCACGCCCGCCGTCAATGATTCATTGAGCACGGCGAGGGCGGAGTTCATCGCCACCGAACTAGAACAGCGTGGAGTACCGTCAGGAATGCTCGTCAAGGCCGGCATAGGCGGAATTGCCCGCCATACACCCATCGAGGCCAACCGCCACACGAGAGTGGAACTGTTCTTTTCTGACCCGGACAAGACACCGGAATAGCCCCACGCAGGATGTCATGGGAAAGAGAAACCCGGATATGAAACCGCAGACATGGAGATAAGCCTTTATCATCCGTAAGATACACCCGTTTCAACGTTTCAAGGGCCGGAATAGTCATCCAGTGAATCCTTGCAGGGAGGATTGACAGATGAAACTGTTTTTTATAGGAGAGATGCGTACTTCCGTAGCGCGACAACAAAATAGTTATGAATAGAATGCAAAAAACACCGGCTATTCGTGGAGCGAATCGGGACCATTCGTCAGGCTACCTTTTCAGAATGCACCCTATGCCTAAATAGAGCATTCGGAATAACCCGGACAAAAGTACCTGCAAAGACCTTCGCCTCCCGGACGAAGGTCTTTTTATTAAATATCAACTAATTAAAATAATAGCCATGACGACAGTAAAAGTAAAATTTCGTGCCTCCACCGTCCCGACGAGGGAAGGCACAGTGTTCTATCAAGTGATTCACAACCGCGTGCCACGGCAAATCAACACCGGTTACAAGCTCTTTCCCCCGGAATGGGACAGGCTGCACGCCGGAGTGCTCCTGCCGCCGGATACCGGGCATAGCCGGCACGCCTACCTTGTAGCGTTACGAAGCCGGATTACGGAAGATACGGCACGGTTGAAAAGTAGCGTTTCCCGGTTGGAACGTGCAGGGCACAGCTATACCTCCGACGACGTGGTGAAAATCTACCTTACCCCTTCACAGGCCGGAGGTTTTATCTCTTTCGCAGAAGAACTGGTCAGGCAGCTAAGACAAATAGGCAAGAACCGCACAGCCGAGCGGTATGCCACCGTCCTGAACAGTTTCAAACGCTTTCTCGGGGAAGACGACGTGCTTCTGGACGAGGTGGATTCTAACTTGATGGTCAGGTATGAAACTTTCCTGAAAGCAAGGGGGATCTGCCCTAACTCGTCCTCTTATTACATGCGCGGATTGCGGGCCGTCTACAACCGGGCGGTCGAGAAGGAGCTGACCGTGCAGCGCAATCCGTTCAGGCACGTCTATACCGGTATCGACAAGACCGTCAAGCGTGCCGTTCCGTTGAAAATCATCCGCCAGCTACGTGAGCTTGACCTGGCACTATCCCCTGCGACGGATTTCGCCCGGGATATATTCCTCTTCTCCTTTTACACACGGGGAATGTCGTTCATCGACATGGCGTTCCTGAAGAAAAAGGATTTGCAGAACGGCATTTTGACCTACCGCAGGCACAAGACCAACCAGCAGCTCTTCATCAAATGGGAAAAGCCCATGCAGGAGATTATCGACAAGTACGACACCTCGAAGACACCTTACCTGCTGCCGATCATCAAGGACACGGACGCGGACGAATGGCGGCAATACAAGAATGCCTCCCACCTGGTCAATGACAAACTGAAAAAACTGGGAGAGCAGTTGGGACTGCCCGTTCCGCTGACGAGCTATGTTGCCCGACACGCATGGGCCAGCATAGCCAAAAGCAAGAACATACCTGTTTCCACCATCAGCGAGGCGATGGGGCACGACTCCGAAAACACCACCCGTATCTACCTCGCCTCTTTGGACACCTCGGTAGTGGACAAAGCGAACAGTCTTATCTTAAAATCCTTGTAAAAAGACAGGAACACACTTCATGCCGTAAACCGACCTTTTTTTTCTTCCTACAAAGGCTTGGTTTACGGTAATTTTTATCTCCGTACCCCGTCGGTTCCAGCCGCACATTATTCTTGTTTGATATAGATGATAATCGGGCGATATCTTCCCAAGAGAAAGAAGACTGTTGAGCAAAAGCACAATTCTCTCCGAGAGAGATGTATGGATGGTGCAAAATTACGCATTTTATTGTATATAAGGCTATAAAACGGCAGATTTTTTTTCAGTTGTTTTTATTTTATTCGGACTTTACTCGTCAAATGTTGAGCAAGTCCAGTCCATGAATAAACTGTTTCCCCTCTGTCTGACAGTCTATTACACTCAATAGCGTATTCCCGATACTTCTCTCTCGGAGAGAAGTGGCGAAAAATGTAAGGTAAATAAAGCATAATCGATATGACAAAGAAACTGTTTCTATTGATATGGATTCTTTACGGCGGTTGCCTGTCAGCGCAGACCGTGCATGAGGCGCGGGATTCCGTGAAGATCTATTTCCGGCAGGGGAAGATAGACCTCGTGCCGGAACTCCGCGACAACCAAAAGGCATTGGACCGCATCGCGGACAGTCTGAAAAACACCTACGCGGATTCCATCTACCGGCTGCGACGCATCGAGGTCGTGGGCGGAGCCTCCCCCGAGGGAAGCGTCAGAATCAACCGGTGGCTGTCCGAGAAGCGCGCGGGCGTGCTGTTCGACTACCTCTCCCGCTACGGCTCGCTGCCCGACACCCTGAAAACGAACACGTTTCTCGGGCGGGACTGGGACGGCCTGATCCGTCTGGTCGTGAACGACCCGGACGTGCCTTACAGGGAGGAGACGCTGGCCCTGCTGCGTGAGATCGCCGACGAGGCACGTGGAAGCTCCCCCACGAAAGACGACCATCTGGGACGCATCCAGAGGCTGCGTGGCGGCGCCCCGTATTGGTACATGTACAAGCACCATTTCCCCGAACTCCGCGCCTCACGGCTCTACCTGTGGTACGAGAAGGTGTGGAACCCGGTAGCCCCCATACCGCAGCCCAAGACGGAAATCCTCATTCCGCCGGTGGACACCGTGATTATCCACGATACGATATACATCCACGTGCCGTGCCCCGAGAAGCCCTTCTACATGGACGTGCGGACGAACATGCTTTATGACGCTATGTTGGTACCCAACATCGGATTGGAATTTTATCTCGGCAAGGGCTGGTCCGTCGTCGCCGACTGGATGTACGGCTGGTGGAAGACAGACCGCCGCCACTGGTACTGGCGTGCCTACGGCGGCGATATCGCCGTTCGCAAATGGTTCGGCAGGGCGGCCAAGGAGAAACCGCTTACCGGTCACCACCTCGGCGTTTACGGGCAGATATTCACCTACGACTTCGAGACGGGAGGACGCGGCTACATGGGCGGCAAGCCCGGCGGCACGCTCTGGGACAAGATGAATTACGCCGCGGGCGTGGAATACGGCTACTCGCTCCCCATTGCCCGGAGGCTGAACATCGACTTCACCATCGGCATAGGTTACTGGGGCGGTACCTATCACGAGTACAAGCCCGTGGACGACTGCTACGTGTGGCAGTCCACCAAGCAGCGCCACTGGTTCGGCCCGACGAAAGCCGAGGTGTCGCTCGTGTGGCTCATCGGACGGGGCAATTATAACAAGGAGAAAGGAGGCAAGCGATGAAAAGGAAAACGATTTATACAGGCTTGGCCATGCTATACCTTATGACGTTAAGCGTGCTTTTCTCTTCCTGCGAGCACAAGGATTTGTGCTACCAGCACCCGCACGTGAAGACCCTCCGGGTTGAGTTCGACTGGCGGGACGCTCCCGACGCCTCCCCAAAGGGCATGTGCGTCTATTTCTACCCGACAGAGGGCGGTGGCGGACAGCGCTTCGACTTCAAGGGGACGACCGGCGGTGAGGTGGAACTCCGGGTGGGCACCTACCGGGTAATGTGCTACAATAACGACACCGAGGCGGTGCTGTTCCACGGCATGGACGGCTTCGACACCCACGGGGGCTACACCCGTGAGGGGAACGTGCTGGAGCCCATCTACGGGAACGGGGCGAACTACGCGCCGCGTGCCGAGGGGACGGAGGACGAGCGGGTGGTCATCACGCCCGACATGATGTGGGGATGCACGGCCACCGAGGTGGAAGTCACCGACACGGGTATCAGCTACGTCTGTGTCCCGGAGAGCGAAAGAGATGTATGGGAGGGCAAACCGGCGGTGAGTACCGAGCAGGTCATCACGCTCTATCCCCACGAACTGGTATGCACCTACACCTACGAGGTGCGCAACGTGAAGAACCTGAAACACGCCACGCAGATGTGCGGCTCCCTCTCGGGCATGGCCCCCTCCCTGCTGTTCGGCGACGAATCGCTCGGCACGGAATGCGTCACGATACCTTTCGAGTCCGTTTCGGACGGCGTTTCCACCATCACCGGCAGGTTCTACACCTTCGGCCACCACGAGGAGAACACCGCCCCGCACCGCATGACGTTCTACGTGGTCATGGACGACGGCAAGAAGTACGCCTACGGCACGGACGCGGGCGAACGGTTCAACGTGACCGGACAGGTGCATGATGCGCCGGACAAGCGGCACGTGCATATCATCATCGACGGCCTCGACCTGCCGCAGCCCATCGAGAACGGCAGCGGTTTCGATGTCTCGGTGGACGACTGGGAGGTAGTGGAAGAAGATATCGTCATGTAACGAACAATACAGTCAACATTATTACAAACCATTTAATTTACAGTATGAAGAAAATGAAAAGATTCTTTTTCGGAGCGTTCGGATTGCTGGCACTGGCATCCTGCTCCAACGACGAGTTGACAAGCGTCAACCGTGACGGCGATGAGATCGCCTTCAGCGTGGTGACAAACTCCGCTACCCGTGCGGCGGACGTTTATTGTAACAACAACAAGCCGTCTGGCTTTAATGTGTGGGCTACATTCAACGACCAAACGTACATCAACGGCCAAACGTACATCAACGGCGACAACGTTCAATACCAAGGCGGCAAGTGGGTGAACACAAGTGGTACCCGTTACTGGCCTGACGGTGAGGTCTCATTCTTCGCGCACGTGAATGCCGGTGACGCATTCAACTGGAACGGAGGCCAACCGAAAATCGAGAACTTTACGGTTGGAACAGACGTGGCTACCCAGCAAGACCTGCTCTATGCTGTGAAAACTGCGAGCAAAGGCACAGACGGCAAGGCAGAACTCAATTTCCGCCATGCCCTGTCGCAAATCGTGTTCCAGGCCAAGAACACGAATCCGAACCTCTACGTGGAAATCAGCGGGGTTTCCGTTTGCAAGGTGAAGAATCAAGGAACATTCACTTATCCTACGGATGATACGAGCGACAAGGTCGGAGAACACAACGATGGCGCTTCTATTGATTATAGTACTCAAAAGTGGGGAAGTTGGTCTACCAATGGTACACAACAATATGATGTGACTTTCAATGCGGTACAGCTTAATGGAAGTAAAACTGCTACTTCTGTGTCACTTACAAACACAAACGAAACCGCTAAAGCTTACGACAAGGTCATGCTTCTCCTGCCACAGAGCTCAACAAAATGGGATGTGGGTACGAATGCAACAACAGGTAAACCGGAAGATCAGACAGGAACCTATTTCCTCGTGAAATGCCAAATCTACAATGTTGCGGGAACTACAGTAAATAAAAATACGGATGTCTGCCTGTGGGGCAACGGTGGTGCCGAAGATGTTGCCATCCCCGTTGCCCTGAATTGGGAGCAGGGCAAGAAGTACATCTACACCTTCGTGTTCGGTGATGGCAATGGCGGTTACGACCCGGATCCCGATCCGGACGATCCCGATCCGAAGCCGACCCCGGTTCTCGTACCTATCACGTTTGAAGTGACAGTCGATGATTTCGTACCGATAGGAAATCAGGATATTGAGATGGACAAACCAAACGCATAAGACCCGGTCTTCGGATGTGAGACACAACGGGAACCGCGTACCTGAAAAAATCCTCGAATAACAAGTACGGATAAAAAGTGGTGTCTGCGAAGTGTCAGACACCACTTCTCATCCATAAGCCTATCCGAATACGCATTGCACGGTGCACGGACTACACGGTTACAGGCCGGACGGGGTTGAATGTTTCCTTTCCGGCCACAATGGCACGGGACCCGTGTCGATTGAACGAAGAAAAAACAAATATATAAAGATATGACAACACGATTGAAATCTGGGTGCAAGGCCGGCATACTCGTGGCAGCGTGCGTGAGCCTTGCGATATGCTCCTCATGCTCCGACGAGGAAGTAATGAACGGTTCCGGGCAGTCGGACAAGTTAAGTTTCGGCGTTTCCCTCTCCAACGAATGGAAAACAGCAGTTGAAACCCGTTCCACGGAATCCCGACAGACCCGGTACGAGACATTCAGGTTTGGCGACAGCGACCTGTGGATCATATCCTCCGAAGAGGACAGTATCTGCAACGCCCGTTTAGGAGGCCAACCGAATACAAGGGCGGCCGAAGTCGGAGGTGACAACTTTTATCAGTCATTCGGTGTGTACGGCTACGTTTTCGATGGTAGCGGCACTTGGGAGGACAATCAGACCTCGGCACAGCTTTACATGAACGGGAAGGTGACACAAGGAACAGATGTCTGGACTACCGCCTCTACACATTTCTGGCCCGGTTCCCGATATAGCATGAAGTTTTTCGCATACGCGCCCTACGATATCCTGACGACTGCTACGGTGAGCACTTCCGGCAAACAACCGTTGATAACCTATGAGGTTCCGAAAAATGCCACGGAGCAGGTAGACCTATTATTGGCGGACGAGGTGGAGACTGTGCCCGCAACCGACGGCAGCGGGGCTGAATATGCCGAAACCGTTGCCGGCAATTATGACAAACCCGCCAAACTGCATTTCTACCATGCGCTGACCGCTATCAAGGTGAAAGCCGTAGGCGACGGGCTTAAGGGTACCATTAAAAAGGTGGAGCTGAAAGGCGTCAAAGGTACGGGAACGCATCTGTTCGGTTCCGATTCGTGGACATTGACCGGTGATGATGTTAACTTCTCGCAGACATTGGACAAATCGGTAGGAGCCGATACGGAGGGGACGATGATTATCGACGGTGAGACCACGTTCATGATGATTCCCCAGACGCTGGGCGAGAATGCCGCCTTGCAGATCACGTTCAGTGATGGCACCGTTCTTACGGGCTCGTTGTCAGGTAAAGAATGGCTCATGGGAAAAACGGTCGTTTACCGTGTATCGAGGACGGAAATCGTTGAAGAACCTTATTTCACCGTCACGCCTGTAAACACGCAGGTATCTTATTCCGGCGGCACGTGTCAATATGAAGTTAAGAGTTATATCAAACGGATTGTCAATGGAAAGGAGACCATCGTGGCCGCTCCATGGGAAATAACCGGATATCAGGAGGAAGGAAGCGAAGATTGGCAAGATGGTGCACCTGCGTGGCTGTCAATGTCAAATACCGGTGGCAATGGTGTGTCGTCCGCTACAAGCAGCGAAACCCGAAGTGCGGTTGTAACCGCACAATCGGAGAGAGTGGCCAACCCGCAGAACGACGCCCTGAAAAATGCGGAAGAGCTGACTGGCGTCTACGACCTTTCGACCCGGGGGAACACGGTGGCGGCAAGCACTGCGAACTGCTATATCGTCAATGCCGCCGGCACGTACAGCCTGCCTTTGGTCTACGGCAACGCCATAAAGGACGGGAATACGAATGAAACGGCATACAATACGTCTAATAAAGGCGATAGAATATTGAGAACTTTCATCAACCATCTCGGCCGTGAAATCTCCTCTCCGTACATCTATGAAAATAAAGACGGAAACGGTAACAGTCTTTCACCGGAAAAAGCCACGCTTATCTGGCAGGACGTGCAGAATCTGGTGACCGACGTGCAACTGTCTTCTGACAAGAAGAATCTGACTTTCACCGTAGGGAAAAGCACCATCCGGCAGGGCAATGCCGTGGTCGCCATACGTGACGCTAAAGACCGGGTCATGTGGAGCTGGCACATCTGGGTGACGGACTATAACCCGTATGCGGAAGCGACATCGGGGCAGCATTTCTTTACCCGTTATGTAGGATGGTGTTACAACGATTCCCACATTTACGACCCAAGGAAAGTGAAACTGCATTTCAAGCAGACGGGAACGGACAAGACCGCCGAACTGGAAATAACACAGACCAAATATATCATCGAGGACGGAAACAACCCTTATTATCAGTTTGGTCGCAAAGACCCCCAGTTGCCGGCCACCACGGCCAAATCATCCGCGACGGACAAGACGTGGTATGATGCGGAAGACACGGAACGTACAAATATTATTGTAGCACAGCAGGAGTGGGATAAACCTAATATGGTCATCGTAAACGGTATACTGAATCCGAATACGTTCTGCTGCGTTAATCAAATGGATGAAAAATACCTAAATCTTTGGAGTGCCAATAATACTAATTATGGCAACGAAAATGTAACTATTTCGGTCAAGACTGTTTATGATCCTTCGCCGGCAGGGTACAAGGTTCCTGCAATTGGATTACTCTCAAAAAATTATACTTCTATCTCCAAATCACTTTATAAAAGTGGTTACCGGAAATCAAAAACAGGAGTCCTGACTTCAGTAGGCACCGAGTTTGATGTGTTTTCTTGTTCCCCAAGTAGTGCTTCAAGTGGGAAGGGGTATTACTATGAGATATATGACTCTGCAACACCTAATTCGTGTGATGCAGGCCATGGCGGGGCGATATGTCCGGTGAGCGAATAATGGCTGTCATATCGCTGACAATCAGCAAAAGATGAATAATAGAATCTGATTATAGAGACAGTTAAACTCTGCAATGGAAATGAGCAGTCCTGACAACGGGACTTCTGCCTGCAACCGCAAGCGGGGAGCCCGACCGGAAACGGTGGAGAAATACCGGGAGGCGGTGGAGTTGTACGGCTCCACCGCTCTCTCTTCCAGTGAGATATGCGTCCGGTGCGGCATTTCGCTGAAGGGATTCCAATGCCATATAGGGCGGTACCATCGCCATTTGGTATTGGCACGCTACGGTATCAATCGCAGCCCGGAAGAGGCGGTGGACATCAGGCTGGGGCAGCTTCGCGGGCAACTGCCCGCTACCCGTGCCAAATACAGGGAGGCCATCGAGGCGTGCGACAGTATGGATTATATCGACCTCAACGTCTCGCAGATTGCCCGTGAGTTCGGGCTGGACGGCACGAACCTCGGCCGTCAGCTGCGCACGCACTATCCCGGCGTGATAGAGCGGCGCGAGAAGGTGCGTGAACGGCTGGGCATAAGCGACAACCTGCCGCGCGGCACACGCCGGAGTTGCAATGAGCAATACGCCGGGGCTGTGGCGCTCCTGCGCTCGGACCGCTACATCACGGTGCAGGAGGCCGCCGAGCGGTGCAACGTTTCATACAGCGGGCTGGAGCAGCATCTGCTGTTTTACCATAAGGAACTTGTGGGGAAACGCATCCGGATCCGCAGACAGGCGGTCAGGCAACAGCGCAAAGGCAAAATAACGGGACGCGGCACCCCTCACGCCCCGAAACCGGAAACGGTGGCGCGGTATGCCGAAGCCCTGCACCTGTACCGCACCACGCCCATGTCCGCCCGCAGGATTGCGGAGGAAACGAAGGTCTCCCGCAAAGGGTTCTACGAATACCTGCAAACGTGGCACATGGATTTGGTATGCCGGCGCAAGGGAATACCCTACGAGGAAGGCCGGCACGTGGACTGGTCGAAAGTCAGGAAATACAATCCCGCCACCAAGGCCAAATACGCCGCAGCCATCGACAGGCTGAAAGAGAGCGGCCTGCCTACGGCAAAAGTCGCCGCCGAGTTCGGCCTGCATCCGGAATGCTTCCGTCAATACCTAAAAGAACACGAGCCGGAACTGTATGCCAATCTGGGAATGGTGCGGACTGAAAGCGGCAGGATGGTGTCGCGCAGGAGCATGGAGAAATACGCCGAAGCCGTCCGCTTGTACGGAACGACTGCCGAGAGCCTGAAATCGCTGGCAAGGCGTTTCGGGTTGAACGACTGCTCGTTGGGACAGTTCATCAGAAGACACTTCCCCGAATTGACAGAACAACATCAAAAGTTGGTACAGCAAGAAAACAGCGAAACAGGCATATAGCCAACCCTTGAATATCCGATATCGTGACCACGATGGAAAAATCCGCAAAATCCGCAATGCCTATGTCTTTTTCATCGTCCCTGCTGCTTATGAGGTAAACATTTTGAGAACCACTTATGTTTATCTCTCCTTGCATTTTATTTTCAAAAGGGAAATAAGCACATGCGCAAAGGTACATGACACTTTCACGCGGGAATAAGGGCGTGAAGAGCGACATGATGATTCACAAGCCGACAGCCGTGAGGGCTTGGTCTATATCCCTCATGATGTCGTCCGGTTCCTCCAAACCTACGCTGAAGCGGATGAAACCTCGCCGGAAACGCTCCGGATAGAGCAGTATCCGCTCATCGTAGCTCGGCTGCGGAAACACGAGGCTTTCGTCATGGCCGAGAGACACGGCAAAAGAAACGATCTTCAACTTGGCGCAGAACTGTTCTGTAGTCTTGTCATCCGCATCCACCCCGAAAGAGATCACACCGCCGAATCCGCCGGGCATCTGCCGTTTCGCCAGCTCGTGACCGCTGTTGCTCTCCAATCCCGGATATGACACAAAGGTTACGCCGTGGCGGGTTTCAAGCCAGCGGGCGATCTGCAACGAGGTGTCGTTGATGCGCTTCATGCGCAAGGGGTAGGTCACGGAACCGCGGAATATCTGCCATGCGTTGAACGGGCTTATGACTGCGCCGACATTCACCTGCGCCTCGTAGCGGATGCGGTCCATGGTTTCCAGGTCGTTTGATATTATGGCTCCGCCCTGTGCGTCACCGTGTCCGTTGATGAACTTTGTCAGAGCCTCCACTACGAAGTCCGCGCCGAGATCAAGGGGCTTTTGGTTAAGCGGAGAGGCGAAAGTGTTGTCCACCGAGAGCAATGCTCCGCAGGCATGGGCTATTTCGGCCACGGCTGCGATGTCGGTTACGCCCACGGTGGGATTGTCGGGCGTTTCTATATGCACAAGCCTTGTGCCCGGACTTATGGCACGCCGCACCTCGTCAAGGTCGGTCATGTCGGCCATGATTGTCCGCACTCCGAACTTGCGGTTGAACAATTCGTGAAACATACGGTAGACCGCCATATAGCTCACGCGCGGATACACCACCTTGTCGCCTGTCTTCAATAGCGTCCAGAACAACGCGTGCAGCGCGCCTACGCCACTGGCCAGCACCACGGTGTCCTTCGCCCCGTGCAGGGCGGCGACTTTCTCTTCAAGCCAGTGCTGGTTGGGGTTGCCGTTGCGTGCGTACATCAGCAGGTCGGTGGACGAGTAGTTCACTTTTGAGAGGTCGTCAGGTAATTTGAAACTGTTCGCCATGTGCAGGGGGCGGCGTATGGCGCCCGTCTCCGCATCGTAGTCGGTGCCGGTGTGCACCGACTGCGTGTTGATGCCGCAACCCTTGTATTTGTTCTCTTTCTGTGCCATATATCTTGTCTTTTTATAAATCAATCACCATGTTCCTTGGACGGTCATTACCCCGTCAGCTTTCCGTGTACAGGACGTCGAATGTGTTGAATTTCATTGTCAGCGCATCGAAAACCAGCAATTTGTTCGTTAATAAGTTGCCGACATTCGTTACGATCTTTATTACTTCAGTAGCCATCAGGGAGCCGACGACTCCCAGGACTGTGTTCAGCACGCCGGTATGGGCGCACGACGTGGCCTCTTCGCGAAAGCCGTCTCCGAATATGTCGCGATAACTGGCTGTTCCCGGTTTATATGTGAACAACTGACCGGAGAACCGCATGACAGCACCGAATACGAGACACTTATGCTCTCTGACGCACACATCACTGACCAGTAGCCTGGAACAACCGCTATCAGTGCAGTCAACGATAATGTCATAATTCTTCACAATATCGTGGGCATTCTCCTCCGATATCATCGCATCCATGATTTTCACTTCAATCAGCGGATTGATATCAATTAGTTTCTCTCGGGCTGAAACGATCTTTTTCTTCCCTAAATCGGTGGTGGCGTGTATTATCTGACGTTGCAGGTTGCTGACATCCACGGTGTCCGCATCGACAATTCCTATATGGCCTATGCCGGCAGCGGCAAGATACAATGCCACAGGGCTGCCAAGACCGCCGGCACCGACAATCAATACCCTGGCTTCACTCATGGCGACTTGACCGTAGAGGTCTATTTCACATAAGGATATGTGTCCTTTGTATCTCTCTTGGTCAATCCGCAGCAGTTTTTCTGAAATTTTTGCCATATCGCATATTATTTATCTGGAGTGATGTCGGCAGCCATCACCAGTTATACCGGGATTCTCCAACAAGCATTTTGTCAGATTCCACGGACGATCCAATCGTCGTCAATAAATCGCCGACAACTCCGCCGTTCACGCCGATGGCCAATGCCTCGAGCTGCTGCTCCCGGTTGAGACGGTTGCGACCGCCGGCAAAACGTATTTGCACTTTAGGATGCGCCATGCGGAAAATCGACAAAGTATCAAGAATTTCGTCCGCTGGAATAGGCTCCGCCTGTTCCAATGGCGTTCCCTTTATAGGGCAGAGGATATTCACGGGGATTGAGTGGGGATGAACGCTGCGCAGTGCCACTGCAAGCTCGGCACGCTGTCTCATGGTCTCGCCCATACCTATGATTCCTCCGGAACAGATCTCGAAACCGATCTCCCGTGCTGCGTTTATCGTTTTGATTTTGTCATCAATGGTATGCGTGGTGCATAATTGCCCGAAAAAAGAAGGAGCTGCTTCAAGATTGCAGTGATAGCGACGCACTCCCGAGTCCCACAGTTTTTGCAGTTCTTCGCGATTCAGAAGCCCGAGTGATGCGCAAGTGTAAATGCCCACCTCTTCTTTCACTTTCCCAAGCATGTGGCATATCATGTCCAAAGACGCACCTTTCATGGCTCTGCCTGACGTGACCAACGAGAATCTTTTCACCCCGTTTGCCTTGTTGTGGCGGGCAGCCTCCAAGCATTCTTTCTCGGTGATAAGGGCGTTGACCGTGCATTTTGTGCTATAATGTGCGGACTGGGCGCACCATTTGCAGTTTTCCGGGCAATTTCCGGAACGCGCGTTAACGATGGAACATGAGTCGAAATTCACGTCCACCAGTTTGGACGTTATCTCCTTGGCGGCCTCGCGAAGAAGAGGGTCGCCTGCATAGTCACACAGCTTCATGACCTCTTCATCCGTAAGGTCGCACCCTGACAATATCTTGTTTTTGAATAGCTCGATCATCTTGATTTCAATGTTTTATATTTAATGCCTGCCATGTCCCGGATAATGTCAGTCGTTTCCAATGCCATGCTGCATTTCTGACGGCATCCGTCGCCACCTGCAGGCAATATGTCCGTTATTCGGTTCAAAATTCGATGCAAAATTACGGATCTGGAATTATATTCCAAACTTCCTTGGATATTTTAGAATAAACGATTAATTTTGCATCGAAAGAGTAGTAGATTCTTCCTAAAATATGTTTCAATTACCCAATCGATAGAATATGACACTTGACGAGACTGATATCAGGATACTTCGTGAGCTCCAGCTCAACAGCAGGCTCTCCAACAAGGAGTTGTCGGCTCGAATCCATTTGTCCACCACTCCGACATTCGAGCGGCACCGCCGGCTGGAACGCTCCGGAATAATACAGGGATACACGACAATAATAAACGCCGAGCAAATCAACCGGGGTTTTACCGTTTTTTGTCTGGTCGGCTTCAAGCAGATAAACCAGACTTACGCCGATAGGTTCCGCAACGAGGTCCAGTTGTGGCCGGAAGTGAACGAGTGCTATAACATCAGCGGCGATTCCGATTTCCTGATGAAGGTGTGTGTCCGTGGAATGGCAGAGTATCAGGAATTCCTGTTGAATAAAGTCGGCGTTCTGGACTATGTGGGTACCATAAAGAGCATATTTGTAATGGGCACGTTCAAGCACGAGTTCGGTGTCATACTTTAGGGTAGTCTTTACAGCCGGATAGGGAATGTCCAACTTCCGCCTATTTTTATGTTTTCGGCTCAAAACAGGATGAATTTATCCGATTTCCAGCTCACGTTGAGCCGAAATCAGCGATTTATTTCATACTTTTGAGCCGAATGATGTGCTCCGCATTTCGCTACGGCTGAATCATACCGGTGTTACGGTCAACCGGCATGATTCAAGGGACTACTATACTCGTTTCGCTTCCGTCGCCGTCGCAACGGAATGTGCCGTTGCCTGCGGCAGATAACGCCCGGGCACAGATAATACAACGCTTGCTTTCGTAAAGACGCTTGCATGGGCGGTTTTTACCTGCCCATGCAAGCGTGCGTCCTGTCCTTTCGCAACCGCAGGTTCCTTTCTCCTCCCTCTTATAGTCTCCCCATCTGCCGGTTCCCCTGTCTTTTCTACCCGAGCCGTATTCCGTTTCCGGTGATACAGTCCCTTGTTGACCCGACCTACGCCGCAGGTTCGTTTCGTGTGCAAAGGTACGGTGGACGAACGCTGTTCAAGTACCGCTGTCGCTACCTGAAACGAAATTTGACGACAGCTTTCCGCAATCGCAGATTGCGGCATTTCATAAAATTTCATTCCCGGTTCCTTGCCCGTTGTTCTTGCATGCCCCGTTTGGAACGCACATGAAACAACCCCTTCGGGCGAAGTCGAAAGGCTTCAAGAAGAGGGGAAAATAAAAAATCAATAAATCAAAAGACAATGAAGTACGATTTTATCAAGCAAGGCAACCTCCTTTATTGGCGTGATCCGGACAACGGTTTGTCCGATGGGGCTTACCAAGTGATTTCCGCACCGGAAAAGGTAGAAGACGACAGTGTGATTCTGATTGCGTCAGGCTCTTCGGAGGCAGAGGTTTCCGCATCGGAATTATCACCGATACGCACAGGAAGAAACCGCAAAGAGGATTTTCAGAGATGGAAAGGCATTTTGATTCTGAAACTTCTCTGCGCCAACATCACCGCAGGCCGTTTCAACTGGCGTAAATACTGTACACCGCAACCTTACTGCGGTCGTGAAATATGCGTAACACCGTTGCACTGCTCCTACGGGCAGATAGGCTATACCGTCCATTTCCCCTATACCGATATGCCGCAAGTGGAATACGACTGGGAAATGGACAAATTGACCATCGGCAAAGAGAATTGGGAAAGCTATTTACAGAATTAAATCAAAAAATATGGCACAGAATTTTTATACCAAATGGCAAAACGCTGTCCTTGCAGATGCAGGAGGCTATGTCTCAAAGGAATACCGCAGCTTCCAAACGGCGTTGGTGCGTGAGATATCCAAGTATGCCACAGCCGTCGGCGCAAAAGTAGTGTCCAATTTGAAAGGGCATTATGATACTTCCTGCTTTGTCGAGCGCAACGGCAGGTTCGTTTACATCAGCCATTCTTCCGGTCTGTTCCGAATGGGTGGCGGTGTAAGGATAGAACTCGGTTCGTTCCTGATACGGACAGCCCGACATGCGAAGGATTACACCGGAGGATGTAATCAATATTGCGACCTGTCCAACTTGCAGTCCAAAATTGACCGAGATAAAAACCGTTGAATCAAAAGGGAAAATAAAAAACAAATCCAAATTAAAATTTTTGTTTAATACCACCTTGTCAACAGATACGCCAAAAGCCCCTAAACCATCATTATTTTTTTAAGCTAAATAATGCTCAAAAGATTCTATTTTTATAGGTCCTTTGGGAAAAGTCCATTCTGTTTCCACAAATATTGATTTTGGAAAATCAATTAGCTTTACCATGTTAGGACCATAAAAATGAATCCAATGATATTCGCGAACCTCTCCCTTTGATGTTACAATTGATGGAATATCGTTATAGGATAATATCCTATGGTGTTTAAAAATCTCTAATAAGCGAGAACTTACTAATAGGTCATTTCCAAGACTGCTTGTTGTGCTCAACAAATCTGTAAACTTCGCTCTATTTTTTAGCTTAAACTTTAATGTAGGAATAATCGTTAACTCCTTCCATGGGTTCAATTGCTGAATTGTGAAAGGAGTAGGACATTCAACCTGAGGATACTTTATTTCATCTGTTATTATTGGAGAAAGTGAGTAAAACATATTTGCAATTTTTAAACATCAATTGGTTGAACGATCAAAAGTTTCGTTACTTAACCTTTCAACCAATTGATTATTTATATATTCAAGAGCCACCTTACCGCTGCGATATACATAATCTATATATGATTCATGAAACATCTGTTCGCAATACCAACTATCATCGGTTGATGTTGGAGAATCATCTACTAAGAGGAATACATCTCCACCAACGATGGGAATTCGTTGTTCGACAAATGAGCGCACTTTCATTATTGCAGTCTCATATGAATAGGCAATCCCGTCTATACCTAATTCATTAAGAACATAAGACAATTTCATTTAATCATTTGCTATTTTTGAAAAATCTATGATTATGTTGATTGTAAAAATTCCTCTCATCTGAATCTACAATCCAGATAAATCCACCTTATAAAAGGTCGGAGCTGTACTGTCCTTTTCAAGAAACATCACCATATAGATAGGGGTATAGACGATTTTACCTGCAACACGCAGATTGTCGTTATTGAATACGACAGCTTCGTGCAGATTGTATTCTTCGCAATCCATGATATTGGACAAAGCGCGATGTATCTCGTAATCTTTACCCGATTTTACTTCGATAGGCAGTACCTTACCGTTAAACTCAATGACAAAATCAAGTTCTCCGCGTTTTTTGTTGTTGTAATAATAGGGAGCAATTCCGTGAGCCACCAGTTCCTGCGCTACTGCATTCTCATAGATTGAACCAAAATTGATGTCTTTGTCGCCTTTTATAATCCGCATTTGAATACCCTCGGCATATTGGCTGGCCAACAAACCGATGTCATTTTGGAAGAGTTTGAACAGATTGCGCGAACGGGCAAGCAGGAGCGGCATTTTCGGCTCCTCTACGTTATAGACAGGTAGCGCCACGCCGGCATTTGTCAGCCACAAGAAACTGTTCTCTATCCGGTCAAACTTTGCGTGTTCGTTCAGCCGTTTCAGGATGAAGCGTTTGTTTTTGGCGTTCAATTCGGGGGGAATAAGATTGAAAATCTCCTCGATATAAAGTTTGTTATCAGGATCATACCGGGCGATGTCACGTTTGTACAGCCGAATGATATCCTGTTGCACTGCCATCACCTCTTGCAAGTTGTTGCTCTCGATATATTTGCTCACGGCTGCAGGCATACCGCCCACAACAAGATAGAGCCGGAACAGCTCCATAATCTTACCGTGGACAAACTCATCGACGGTGGTGCGATTCCGCCATGCCTCATGCAACGCTCCGATAACGACATCATTGATACCCACACACGAAATAAATTCTTCGAAATCAAGTGGAAACATATCCTTGACACCCATGTATCCGACCGGTTCAGAGCGCAGGTCTTTCAATTCTATGCCCAATAACGAACCGCTCATGATATAACGATACGAACCGTCGTCTACCAAAAATTTGATTGCCGTAACGATGTCGGGACACTGCTGCACTTCATCGAAAAAGACGAGCGTTTCGCCCTTGATGAGCGGTACGGAGGTGATTGCCGAGAGACGGAACAGAATATCGCTGCTGCTCTTCGCTCCTTTGAATAAATCCACCGCTTCAGGCATCTCAACGAAATTGATTTCAATAAAACTTTTAAATGTCTTGCCAAACTGACGAATGGAGTATGTCTTACCGATTTGTCGTGCTCCAGTAACAAGTAAGGCATTACGAGTGGTTTCGTAGTAATTGCGAATGTAAGCGTCTATCTTTCTTTTAAGCATAACCTGTTCTTGTTTATTCGATTATCCGATGCAGCAATTACATTGCTGTCGCTTTTCCAATGCAAATATAAGGGAATTATGCCGTTTTTCCAAGAATTATATTCGCAAATTTGCCGTTTTTTCATAATATCATTTTATGTAATGAGGGGCAAGCAGCCATAATAGCCCTATTTTATACGGCACCTCGCTGCTCTCCACCTCGAAAGCGGGTGTTTTCCCTCGTTCCGGCTCGGCGACTGCATCGCAACTATCTCCCCGGAAATCCGAAAAATCCACGAAATGCACCGCCTGAATTTTCGTATTTATCTATTTATTACTATCTTTGCAACTGATAATATTTAAATAGTAACATGGCATTTGAGAAAGATAGAGATAATATGTTATCTGTATTGGATAGCTATACGCTTACCGACCCCGATGACATAGCCAGACAGATGGCGGGTGATTTCAGACAGAGACGCATAGAAAAGAATCTTACGCGGGAGCAGGTCGCCGCAAAATCGGGGGTGGCGATAAGCAACCTTGCCCGGTTTGAGCAAAAAGGCTTGATTTCGTTGAAGAATTTGATAAGCCTTGCTATGGCATTGGATTATGTCTCGGAGATAAAAGGCATTTTTTCCGTACCGAAATATGCCACGATGGAAGAGCTGACCCAAATACGCCGGAACAAAGGGAAGAAAAAAGCATATCGTAAATCAGACACGGACGGTTATGGTAAGGATTGACAGGTTACAGGTAGAGTATCACGGAATGGCTGTCGGCATACTGTCGCTGACGCCCGATAACCGGTTGTGCGCCTTCGAATACGACAAGGACTGGCTGGCCGGGGGATTCAGCATATCCCCTTTGGAACTGCCGTTGAAGCCGGGGGTGTTCATCGCCAAAGCGCAACCCTTTCACGGCAATTTCGGTATATTCGAGGACAGCCTGCCCGACGGTTACGGACGTTACCTGCTGCACAAGGCATTGATGCGTAAGGGCATCAACGACATGGACCTCTCGGCACTCGACCGCTTGAGCTTGGTCGGAGACGGCGGGATGGGTGCGCTGACCTACAAGCCGGCCACGTTCATGGGAACGGATCAGGAGATGACCGATTACGACATGCTGCAAGAGAAAGCCCTGGAAGTGCTTGCAGAGCAACAGGACAGTGATGCAGGCTTGCTGTTATACAATAGCGGCAACAGTGGTGGCGCACGTCCCAAAGCCGTCTTTTCGGACGATGAAGGCCATTGGCTGGTGAAATTTCGCCATACCTACGACCCGAAGGACATCGGCGTGCAGGAGTATCATTACAATGAGATGGCACGCAAATGCGGCATTACCGTTCCCGACTTCAAACTCACCAACGGGCGGTATTTCACATCGAGACGGTTCGACATAGATGAAACCGGAGAACGCATCCATACGGCTACTGCCGGCGGCCTGCTGTGCATATCTTTGGGAAACCCCGTGCTTGATTACGGCAACCTGCTTGCCTTGACCGGCTTCCTGTGTCAGGATGTCGGGGACGTGGAGGAAATGTACCGCAGGATGGTTTTCAATTATCTGACGGACAATAAGGATGACCACTGCAAGAATTTCAGTTTCCTAATGCATAAAGATGCGGCCGGCAAATGGTGCTGGCGGCTGGCTCCGGCATACGACCTGACCTTATGCCCGGAAGGATATAACGGCGAACACGCCACGTCCGTAAATGGCAAAGGGCGGCCCGTATTGGCTGATTTCTTGGCCGTAGGCACTAAAATCAAGATGAAGGAGAATCGTTGCCGTGAGATTATCGGGGAAGTCAGGGCTTCCTGCGGTGACCTGTTGCGATACGATATAGGATAAGCAAAACCGCCAATCTGGTGAAAGTGGAGAATGGCAGTATATGGATTCCATGTACTTCTTTGTATGAAAGGTAACACGGAATAATAAACTAAAAAATATTTGAATATGGAATGGAACAAAGACTTAATCGGAGAAAATGCCGGTATCGTATGGAGAACCTTGTACAACAGCAAAATGTCATGGGAAGAACTGTTAAAAAATACAAGTCTTAAACCTTTGGAGTTGGCGAGTGCCATCGGGTGGCTTGCAAGAGAGGATAAAATATATATTTATCCTTATAACGGGATTCTGTATTTCGAAATCTACCAGGAACATTATTATTGACAGAATAAAATAAAACTTTTCTTTGGAGCTGTTTACCCAATTATGCAAATCAATGCAATTTGCTGTATTCCTCTCTGGAGTGCATTGATGGCTTTCTATTCGCTGACAGGATTCCCTCGCGATAGATCGCTATTCGCAATTGCTTTATAATGCCATATTTCAGTTCGTTATGGATACACATTTGGGCATTTGGCGAATTTTTACTTAGGCATTTGGCCAAACCTGTTTCCGAGTTTTGCGCACAAAAAAGTGGAGCCGACTTTTTCAGTCCGCTCCACTTCTTTCTCGCTTCACTTTCAGCGCCGCATACCGCCGCCGTACCCGGCCTCTTGCAGCTCTGCCCGGTATTCCTCCATGTCGTTCAGCTTCTCGTTCACGGCTTGCAGGTTGGCGTCCAGCGTCGCGTTGTGGTCGTAGGGGAAACGGTGCTGTACGGCGACACCCGCATTGGTTGCCGGCCCGACATCGAGCGTATCGGCCTCCTTGTTATAGCCGACATACAGCACCTCGCTGTTCTCCATCTCGAAAACGGGTGTTTTCCGTCGTTCCAGCTTGGCGAACTGCTCCGCCGCCATCTCCTTGGCAACCCCTTTCAACGTCTCTCCGGCACGATCGACACCGTAACGCCGGATATGGTCGCGCACTTCCTGCTCCGTGAATTTCAACATCACCTCGTAGGTTCCTCCGACGCTTCCGTTGTACACCACGGCGAAATCCTTGTCCTCGATCAGAAGGTCGTCGCCCCGGTGCTGTAGGACGGAGGGATAAGTATACTCCTCGTTGATGCCGTTGCCGTCGTAATACTCCTTGGCAAGAGCCAGCAGCCCCTCGTAGTCTCCCTTGTCCTTGAATGCGTCCAACTGTCTCGTGTCATCGGCAGACTGGAGATAGGCCACGGAAGAATAGTATATCTTTTCTTTCCGGTCGGCCGTTTGCTCCTTGCCGATGTTCTGCTCCAGCTCCTGCGCGATCTTGTCTATCTTTTGGGTAATCAGCGAGGTCGCCCTTTTCACATCCAGCAGGGTCGTCTTGATGAACTGCGGCGACTCTTTCAACTCGTCGAGCCACCCTTTGAGATACGCGCAACTGTCCTCCTTGATGTACTTTATCATACCGTAACGTTGAGAGACCAGTGCGCTGCCCAGTTCGCCCACCAGTTCCTCACGGGCATACTCGGGCGAACCGAAATCCGTCGGTTGGAAGCGGTCGAGAACATTCTCCGCACCGGTGGAATGCGTCATCTCATGGAACATGGTTCCGTAAAACGATTCCCCGGACTTGAACTGCTCCTTTTCCGGCATGACGATTTCATTCTTCGAAATGGAGTAGTAGGCGTTGTCCTGGTGCAGCAGCTTGATGGGGCAGATCCACAGGTTGTCCCGTATCATCGTATCGACGGGGGCGAAGCTGAAGTGTTCCCCGTTCCCGATTTTCGGGCGTGCGTTTTCCTGCTCCAGCTTTTCCCACAGTTCCGGCCGTGCTTCCCGCAGGTTGGTCTGGGCGACGTTGAACACGCGGAACACCTGCATCTTGGGATAGACGTTGTACGCCTTCTTTTCCTCCTCGGAGAGTCTCTTGTAGTCATCGTACTTGATTTTCTCTTTCGTCTCCTTGTGGATGCAGGTGAACGTGGTCAGCATCACGGGGAACGATTTCTCTCCCCGCAGTACCGATACACGCGGCAACTCCTCGCCGTCCTTGCCGGGCTTGTTGAGCCGTTGCACGCAATCGAACGTGCAAAAGCGCGGAATCTTGTACCCCTCTTTCTCGCAGTGCAGAAGCAACATCATGGCATTCATGCCGTTGTACTCGCGCCCCGAAAGGTTGCGGGGCCACTGCAACGCGCCTTCCGTAAACCAAGGCTTTTTCCAGTCCGACTTCCTGATGCTTTCGAGTTTCTCGATCATCATTTCCGCGAAGAGGTCCAACGCCTTGTCCTCGCTGTTCGGTCCGTCGGTGTTCCGTTTTCTATATCCGGCCATATCCTTTACTGGTTGGTGTTAGACGAATCCGCCACATACTGCGCAAGCTCCTCCGCCTTGCAGGATACGTTCACTTTCCCGTTGTGCGCCGAGAGAGTCAATTCGCCTTTGGCTTCCACTCTTACGCCCGGCTGCAACCACTCCTCGCGCTCCTTGCCGAAGCAGAAGAAGCGTACCCACTGGTACTCGAAGCCGTCCTCGACCTTCTCCGCGCTGAACGCCGAGAACATCGTGTAGGGCTGCTCTTTCTTGTCCTTCTTTTCCTCGATATGCTGGCCGACCTTACCGCGAAAGGCCATCTCGCCTTTGACCGCATCCTCCGCACCCTCCACAGCCGTGCGGATTTCGCCGGCCAGCAGGTTGAAGTAGAGCTTATCGCCCCGGCGTTTGAGGTACATAGTACCCGTAACTTCTACCCGCGAGCCGTTCCGGTAGCCGGCGGTGTCTTCTCCGGCGGCGTTCTTGCTCACATCCACTTCGATGGCGGTGTTCTGCCCGCCGGTGGCAGGGATTATAACGCGAAGCGGGAAAACCAAAAATGATTTCTCCTCCTTGTTCGTGCGTATCGACGCGTCGCGGCCGATAACGCCGCAAACCGTAACATTACATTTTATCATTGCTATTGTCTTTTTAATGTGATACATAATCACCCGACAACTGTGCTTCGATGGTTTGTTGTTGAACTGTGGGATGATTCTCCTAATCGGGTGCGCGTATCATCGCCCAAATCAGCCATCCGGCAACTGCCAGTTGCACGCCCACGATGATGAGCGTCGCCACCCAGCCCAGCAGCAGATAGCACGAAAGGACGTACAACGCAAGGTAAGACAGCCCGAACAGATACCTGCACAACTCCATCATCACGTATTTTTTCCTGTTGTCCATGCCTCTATCTTTTCAGGTTCTCCGTTTGTCCCTGCTGTGCGGACATTCCTTGCTCGAAATTCTGCGAGGCCGCCTCCGAGAGGATGACCGTGTTCAGCAGTCCGGTTACGCGCAGCCGCTTGTTCTCTTCCGATAGCGTACCGTCGTTCAGTGTCGCCGACAGGCGGCTTAGTTCGGCGGCGGTCAGCTCGCGCGATATGCGCAGCTCACCGTTGTCCGCCCGCAGGGTCGCCTTTCCGTTCTCGCCGACGGTCAGTTCGCAGCTCTTCATGCCCGGCAGCAGCATTCTTAGGTCGATGCGCCGTCCGTCCGCCGCCTCCGAGATAGCCGCCTTTTGTTCCTCCTCGTTCTTGTTGTCGATCTGCACGGCCAGGAGCATGAGGGAGGCAAAGGCCGTCATCGCCATTTCCACGATCGGGTCGTTGCAGCCTGACATTCCCACACCGCTGTCCTCTGACGAGAGCAGCTTCTTCATCCAGCCCTCGGGCGAAAGGCTTTTCTCTGCGGTATGTTCTTCCGTTCCCTTGTACCGGGCGAGCAGGTTGTTGCCGTTGTGGAGCACTTGCAGCTTGATATTGCCTTTCTGCGCGATTTCGGCCATGTATGCCACCGGGTCGATGTCGCGCCGGGTGCCGTCCGCATAGAGAGTCGCCACGCCGAAGTGCAGGTGCTCCCCGGTCGTCCGTGTTCCCGTGTTGCCCGACGTGCCGAGCCGTCCTCCTGCCCGTACCGTGTCGCCGACCTTCACGGAGATCTCCCCGAGGTGCATATAGGTGCACTGCACCTTGCTGCCGTCCGCACGGGCGTACTCCACCGTCAGCGACTTGCCGCCGGGCGTGTTCTTATTGTGATTGACCGCCACGACCTTGCCGCCGTTCTCCGTGGCCAGCACCGCATCACCGTTGCAGCGGATGTCGATACCCTTGTGCATCTGCTGTTTCGTTTCGTCCATAGGGTCTTGCCGCATACCGAAAGGCGAGGTTACGAAAAGGAACTCCCTGCGCTCCACCGGGAACGAGTACCCCGTACCGTTTTCCGCACCCCCGGACGTGCGGAGCGGGTTATGCTCCACGCCGAACTCCCGGCCCTGCGCCGCCATCTCCTGCATCACCTGTCGGTCGTACTGTTGCAAGCCGTTCTGCTCGATGATTCTTTGCAGGCTCTCGGCATACTTGCCACCCGTGGCGTAACCGGCCTTCTCGATGCCTTGTGTCCAGCCCTTGTAATCGTCGGGCGCGAGTGCGAAGCACCGGGCGTAGCGGCTGTTCTCCTTCAGGAAGCGGGAGTGGTGCTCGTAGGAATCGCCCACGTTGTCATAGCTGCAAAATTTCTCGTCCGGCTTGTCGTCGGTATAGATTCCGTATTTGCCGCCCCCGGCAATCCATGCGGGCGTGGCCTTGATGCCGAAATGGTTGTTCTCGTTCCGCGCCAGACGGCTTTGCCCGTTGCTGCTTTCCAGTATGCCCTGTGCCAGTGTTACCGAGGCGGGTATCCCGTAGCGGCGCATCTGCTCCATGGCGTACTCCGAGTATTGCTCTGCATATCGTTGATTCTTGCTCATGGTCTGTCTTCTTGATTATCTATGAATACCCCTGTGCGTTTCCTCTTCTGCTTGCTGTTTCTCTTGTGCCTCCCGCACCTCCATCTCGCGGATGACGACTTGCTCTCCGGCACGAACGAGCTTCGGCAGGTAGTGGTCCAGTTGCTTGTATTGAAATTCTGCGGAAGCCGTGAAGCCTTCCTGAATTTCGTCCCGTCCTTTCAGCGTCAGCCCCAGTATCTCCGCGCCGCGCACGGCATCCTCATTGTAGAGCCGGTAATTATCACCGCTGCGCACCAGTTGCAGGGCATCGGGATGCTCCGCCTTCACCTCGTCCCAAGCTTTTCGTTGCGGGGAAACAAGATCTTCTTTCTCTTTGTCTTCCGTCCGTTCCCGTGCCGCCGCTTCGCCCTGCCGCCTCTCGGCCTCTTTCTCCTGTTTCTCGCCCGCGTGTTCCTCCTGCGACTGTCCCTTTTGCAGCACGTCGGCAAAGAGCGTGGCCGCCAGATGCCGCTTGTATTCGTTCCGGTCCTCCGCAAGCCACATACGCTGCCATTGCTGCGGGGTAACGCTCCGGGGTTGCAATTTCTGTCCGTCAATGGTCGCGACGCACTGTTTGCCGTCCTGCTTGGTATGGAAGACCGAAACACGCTGAATGCGGTTCAGGTCGATTTCCGGTGTCTCGCTGCCGAATAGGTCCACTTTCAAGTCAGGCTGTACCTCCGCCAGTGCGTAATACTTGTGCGCCAGTTCCATACGCACTTTGCCTATGTTGTCCATAGCTTGTTTAAGCGTGGAAAAGAAAAGGTTCACGTCTTCCTTGTCGGGATAGATGCTGTATCCCTTCTTGTTCTCCGGCTTGATGTAGAGCGCCCAACGCTTCTTGTCGTCCTGAATCATCTCCGCCCGGTCGAAATTCACTTCGTTCGCCCGTCTGACCGCAGGGGACACATCCAGCGTGGAGAGCATCTCCAGCGTCCAGTTCTTCAGCCGGGCCAGAGACACCTGTTTCTCGGCGAAGTAGCTGTCATCGGGTCTGTACCCCAATGCACCGTCGGGATTGAAAAAGCGCACCTGCTCGATACCCTCTTTCTGCAATGCCCGTGCGATGCGTCCCTTGTTCATGCCCGGTATCTCGTTGTCCACCTCCGTCGAAGCCCCGGCGGGAAGAATCACATCCGCCGTTTTCGCCTGCGGGTCGATAACGAGTACGATTTTTTTCGACTCCTTGTCCGGGTGCTGGCGGATTTCGTTCGCCACGAAATAGTGCTTGGGCATTTGTTCCCTCATGTCGGAGGTCTGCTGCCGGTTGCGCAGCGTGGCGTATTCGATCTTCTCGCCCCGTTCCGCTTTCCGGATTACTTCGAGGGCGTTGTTCACGTCGCTTTCCAGTGCGTCTATCAGGCACGGGTTCTCTTTCAGCTCCCGGCACCAGTATTCCACCGTTTTCAGGCTCTCGTCAGAGAGCCGTGCGGGCAGTCCCAGTTCCAGCATTTTGATACCCGAGGCCAGCTCCACGACCAGACGCTCCTGCTTGACGGCATCTTCCGAGGGAGCCACGCCGTTTTTCATCACCATGCCTTCACGGGCGAGACGCTGCTGGTGTCCCGTGGCGCTCACGATCTGCCGCAGGGCTTCCTGTACATAGTCGTGATAATGCTCGAACTCCCTTTGTCGCGGCATATAGACCGCATCCTTGTCCGTTTCATAGTGGGGCACGCCGCTACCGTCCGAACGCACGGGCACGAGGTTGTCCCGCATCTTCTGCAGGAAATCGTTGAACCGGACGTGCAACCGGCGGTCGTCAGCCTCCGTGTATCCCCTTTCTGCGGCACTGCCGTACCGTTGTACCGCCGCCTCGTACCGCTCCTTATCCACGTAGGGCAACGTCGTCTGGTCGATGTTAAACAGCGTGCGGATCTCGCGGTTGTGCACACCCTTGTACTGCTTCTGCTCGTCCTCGTCCAGTTTCATGTAGTCCTCCCGGCTGATGATCCGTTCCGGGTCGTTGCGGTGTACATACTTGTTCCAGTTATAGAACAGGAACGGCACGCCCTGTTCATGCTCGCGTACCGCCGCACCTTGCGCTTTGGCGTCGCTGAAAAGCGTGAACAGGTTCGCCTTGCACCCGTTCCTGTCCGAGTGCAACGCCATGAACAGCGCATTGAACGCGCTGACCGACACCCCTTTCGGGTAGAAGCGGGGATAACCCTTACCCGACGCGTTGAGCCAGTGCCCGCCCACATTCGGGGCTTCACTCAAAGCAGCGGAGAGCAGGGCAGCCTGTTTCTCCCCGGCTCTCTTTTCCATTTGCGATTTCTCTTTCATATCATGATCTCCTTTCGTTGATTCGGATTATTGGATACCCCGTGTCCGCACGATGGTCTCCTGCTGTCCGTTGTCGTAGTTCTGTGCAGCGGTCTGACGGAGCTGGTCGCTCTTGGCAAGCACGGCATTCGCCAGCGTGTTCAGCGGCAATGCCCCTGCACGGTAAGCGTCCGCCACAGTCGGCGATAGCTGTATGGTGCAGGGCACGCGGTCGATGGTGGCGACGAGCGTACCGCCTTGCAGCACCGGGTTCACGATGCGCGGGTTGAGAGGTTCATCCGCATAGCGGCGATACCGTACATCGTTTCCATTATCTGCATTCACATTTATCTTTGCCTCCGTTCGCCCCCGCAAGGCCTCGTGTCCCGCCTTGTTCAGCAGGTTCGCACCACCCATGCCGATCAGGAGCATTTTCAGCAGCGGGTTACGCACGAATATCCCCGCCACGATACTCGCTATCGGCAACAGGTTGTCTCCGGGGCGCAGCGACGGCGACTTGCCCGTGAACGCTCCCAGCAGCACATCGGGCAGCATGGCAACCACGTAGCCGAGATTGCCTAACGTATCGCCCATGCCGTTCAGTCCCAGCGTGCCGAACAGCCCGTCCCAGCCGTTCCCGTTCCCTTGTGACGGCTGTTCTTCCTGCTTCTTTTCTTCCTGCGTGATGACCGCTTGCCGCTCTCCTTTCTCCACCTTTTCCCTCTGTTCCGTTTCCTGTGATTCCTTGGTGGATTTCACTGTCGCCTCGCCCTCCGCCGTTCCACTCTTTCTCGCCTTATCGCGCAGGTAGGCTTCCTCCTGTCCGGGGGCGATGACCAGCGGCACATCCTTGTACCGCTCCGCACGCATACCTGTTCCTGCCGGGCGTACCTGCGGCCAAGGGAAACTCATGTTCCGTTCTTGCATCCACTCCATAAAGTCGAAGTCCGGGACGGGTATTTTATTTTTCAGTTGTCCGTTGGCCTCGATTATCGTCGCGTTCTTCTTGACAGGTATCTTTGCTGCCTCCCTGCGGAAATCGTCGAAGACGTTCCGCTTGCTGTCGAACACGCCCTTGCTGATACACTGTTCCGCCGAAATCGGTTCGGGCTCTTGGGATTCCAAATGGTCGGCGACCGCCGAGATAGCCACATCTGCCCCGACGAACTTGGCCAGCGTCGCCCACGATCCCACGCCGCCCAGCATGACGGTATCTGCCGCTGTGCCCAATACCCATCCCGCACCTTTCTCGATCTTGCCGGGACGGTAGGCGGCTTCGCCCCGTTTCTCTATCTCCTCGGCCAGCGGCGAGCGGTTTAGGGTCTGCGACAGTCCCAGCAGGCTTGATTCGGCAGCTTTGCGGATGATGTAATCGGCCGATGACTTGGGCATACGCTCTTTCACCAGTTTGTCGATCATCAGCTCCTCCACGCGGTAGTCCATGTAGGCGTAGGCGAGGTCGCCGCCCAGCCGTTCCGACAGCTCGTCGTAACGCTCGCGTCCGATCTCCTGCACGATGGCGTCGCGCCATTGCCCGGCCATGTATGCCAGGTCCTGCTGCATCGCTTCCGAGCCGGTGATCTCCGTCTTGCACATCTCGATATAGTCCTCCGTCGTCTTCGAGTTCCATTCGCCCGTTACCTTGAGTACCTGGTAAGGGTCGTTCATCGGTTGCGCCGAGGAAGCCATCATACTCAGTATGCCGCCCAGCGAGGTGGAATACGCTTTCATCTCCTCGCCCTGCTTTTCCGTGAGGTAAGCCTGCGTTTTCGTCATGACAGGGGCGATATGAACGCGGAAATAGTCGCTCACGAGGCGTTCCATTTCCGCGAACCGTCCGCTATGTTTGATTCCGTCCATTGCATCTATATGTTTATCTTGTTCAACAAGAGTTGTTCTTTCGTCTGTTCTATGGCGTTATGGTAGACCTCCATCTGTTTGGGATAAAATTCTTCCAGCCACGCATCTTTCTCCACACGGTCTTGGAGAAAGCGGATAGCCTGCTCCCGTTCGATCTCCACCGAGGCTTCCCCTTCCTCGCGGTTGTTGAACCACGCCTTCGTCCAGAACCGGACACCGGCCCGGTCGGGATAGACCGTAACCAGCCTCGGAATGTCGAAACTCTGGATGTCGATCTCCATTTCCGCCAGCGGGTCGATGAGCCCGCCGTAGTCTACGGCTTCGTCATAAAGTTTTTTTTTACCTCGCCATCCATCGTGGAGAGGTACACCTCATGCCGCAGGGCGAGATAGTGCAGGAAATCCGCTATCAGCAGGTTCTGCACCTTGCAGGCCAGCGGCAGGGCTTTGTGTCCCAGCCCGAGGGGGTTGGCCATGCTCGGCATGGTTTCGTAAAAGTATTCCTTCATCGCGCCCACCGAGAAGATGTGGCGGAGCGACTGTTCCGTGTGTTCCGGCAGCCGGTACGCACCCTGTTGCAGATCCTCCATGTAGTGCGGCAGGAAGCGCAGCATCAGTTCCTCTATTTCCTTCTTGTCCCGTTCATAATCGGTTTTCAACGTCATCTCCGGGTCGGGGAAATAGTCGCTATCGCGCCCGCCGGCCTGACGTACTGCCCGGATATTGCCGTACAACATCGTCAGGAACTCCAGCGGATTCAGTTCCTCGCCTTTGAAACGCACCCCGATATGCAGCTTGTCGCCGCTCAAGGCCACCGTCTGCCCGGCCTTGACGCGCTGCCCGAACTGTGCGAAGACGTTCGACAGGTGGCCGTAGGTTACTTCGTACTCCCCGTAGCGGATACTCTGGCAGATACCGAGCGCAGGGTCGTTGCCCACGCCCGACACGATACCGCTGGCCACGGCCGACAGCGTGTAGCACCGCACATCGAAGTCGATGCCGTGATGGAAGTATTTCTCGCCCGTTGCCGGGTCGGTCTGCTCGCCGTAGCCGAGCGACAGTTCCACGTCCCTGCCCGGTCTTTCCTCGAACGGCATACAGTAGCCGCTTTCGGATTGCAGGATCATCTCTTCTGTATATCTCATATCTCTTTCTCTTTGTTCCGTTCTTTTTCCCTCTGTTCTCTATCTTCTCATGCCTCCGTTCCGGCTCTGTTCCTCTGTCTGGAGAGCAGGCGTCTGTGTCCGCTGCACACTCTCCGTCTCCGGCGTGCGGAAGACACCGGCATTGTTGCCGATGAGCATCATGCCGAGAAACGCCCCGGCAATCTTGCCCAGCCACCCGAAGCGGCCGAAGATAAGGAACGCCGCCGCGACCAGTCCCGCGATGCTCAATCCCGACACGTTGCCCTGCCCGAGATTGCGGAAGAAATTGCCGAATAGATTCATGCCGCCGCCGTTGGTGGTCTCGCGCAAAAAATTCGACACCCCGTCCAGTTTCGAGTTGATACCCGATACCGCACCGACGGCTTCTCCCGCTTTGCCTGTCAGCTCGCGCACGCCGTCGGCCGTATTCGCAAGGGCATTCGTAGCCGGCTTGCCGATAACCGCGTCGCTCACGATACGCACCACGCTCTCATCGGTGGTCAGTTTCTTCCAGCCCACATAGCCGACCGCACCGCCGAGGGTCGCCGTCTTGACCGCCTGCCCCGCGCCCCGAAGGGTCTGCGAGGGGTGCAGTACAGCATTGCCCATACTCTTACCGGTGGCGGCAGTCGCTTTGCCTGCGCCTTTCATGGCCTTGCCGCCATATTTCAATATTGAATCCCAGAATCCCATATTTTATCCGTTTTTTAAGGTCGTACATTCTTCCCGATCTGCCGCCAGCGTCGCTTGGCGGCTTCCACGATGTCCCGCTTGTCGGCTGCCGGGCGTGCCCCCTCGTCGATTTCCCGCCAGATGTCGCCCATCGTCGTGTATTTCACAGCCTTGGTCAGCCGTTGCAGTTTCTTGTTCATCCCTTTGAGTTTCGGACGGATGCCGAAGACGATTTCCATGCGCTCCTTCTCCGTCATTTTATTATCCTCCACACAGGCCGTGCGGATGTCGTTCACGATCTCCACGCTGTTCATAATCAGTTCCCTGTAAATCTTGTTCCGCTGTGCGGAGAGGGCGACGGCCAGTGCATTGGCCGGACTACGCCCCAACTGCTTGGTAAAGTCGCCCATATTGTCCGTCAGCCTCGATACCTCGTAGTAGAATCCGTAGGTCTGTGCCGCGTAGCAGACAATCGACCGGAAAGAGTCCAGGTAGTTGTTGAATTCCCGTTGCAGGTCGGTCGTCGCCTCGACTTCCTCCTTCGTCCACAGATGTCCGGTGGTCTGCATCAGCATGACCTTCTCCTGGTTCTTCAGTTCCTTTTGCGCCTTGTCGGTGTAGGCCAGAATCATTCCGGCCAGCACGGGGTCGTTCTGCGCCCACGTCTCACCGATGCCGATGCACAACAGCAGTATGCCTGTCCAAATAATCCGTTTCATGGCTCGTACATTTTTATCGGACGAGGGCTGCCGCCCTGCGCCAGTGGGACAGTGCCATGCGTGCCGCCTCCCCGTTGTCGCGGTCGAGCATTCCCGCCGTCACGTTGTTCCACACGTCGTTGAAAGTATAATAGCGTATGCTCAAATAGAGCAGGTGCAGTTTCCGGCTGAAAGCCGACAGCCGGTCGTTCAGTGCCCACAGGGTTTTGCTGCGCTCCGCACCGGTCAGCATATTCTCCGTACCTCCCTTGGGCACGGCATCGTTCAGCAGCGTGAACACCGAAACCAGCTCCGTCGCCGTTTCGATATAGAGGTTGTTCATGCCCATACTGGCGACAATGCCCTGCGGGTTGTTCCGGATGGCCTTGCCCAACTTGCCCAGCGTGAGGAATATCCGCACGCCGTCATTATAGAGGTGCGTGCAGGCTTTCAGCGACGAAGCGTAGCCGCTTGCCGTCTTGAGGTAGCGGTTGTACTGCTTCTCCCACTTGTGGATTTGGTTGAACTCGGCGGCAATGCTGTTCTGCAGCAGGGCCGTCTGTGTCTGCCCCTTTATCTGTTTCTCGATCTGTCCGTTTATCTGTTCGTTACCCTCGGCGAGTGCCACCCATTCCAGCGGGTTGGAGGCGGTGATTTGGGCTTCCGCCACCTGCGGAAGCAGCCACACCAGCACGGCAAGCAACCCCATACTAATGATTCGTGATTTCATATATTCCCTTTTTTCGTTTATTGCTTTCCACCCGTTCGCGGATAACCGCCACGATGTCGTCCCCGCGGCGGATGCCTATCAGGTCGAGCCGGGGCGTGTTCCTGTCCATCGAGAGGATACGCACCGTCTTCAATCCGCAGAGCTGTTGCAGCAGGCTTTGGTGTTCCTGAAAGTCCACGATGCGGTACAGCTCCATGTAGTCCGTCTTGCGGCGGATAATCCCGTGCTCGTTGATGAGTTGCTCCGCACCGATGCGGTAGCGGATACGCCGCAGGTAGAGATAGCGGTAAAACAGCAGTAGCGAGAGCAGCCCGGCTACCGGTACGGCAACAGCCGTCAGGGGCAGTTCCTCCATTCCTCCGTATCCCCACATCGCGCAGCACAGCACGAGCGTGGGCAGCTCGTCGATGACGAACTGTCCGGCGTGCGGTCGCAGGACGATGCTCCGGCTATTCCCTATGCTCTGTGCGGTTATCATCGGTGAAAGCGTGTTTGCTGTTCCTGTTCGGGCTGCTGTTCTCTCTCCTGTGATTTATCAAGGAGGTCTTTCAGTTTCAGCTCGGCCAAAAGTTGCTCGTTCCAGTCCTTGTGGGGATGATTGGGTTGCTCCCGGACAAAGGAGGCGTCGTTTGCCTTGTCAAGACCGAGGAACTCCCGCAGTCCTTCACGGAACTGCCGGTAATGTCCGTTCATCACATCCACCTGATCCTGTATGTCGTCCGTGGCACATAGGCCGCTCGAACGCATCGACATGGCTTCTTCCCACGCGGCCTCGAATCGTCCGTAGCTGGATTGCAGGGCTTGGGGTAGCAGCTCGATTTCGCCGCCGTCCAGATTCTCGCCGTCGGGCACGGTGTCGAGGAAAGGCTTCCGTTCGGGTGTCTCCTCAATGGTGGCACGGACAGCACGGTACATCTCCTGTTGCAGGTTCTTGGCAAACTCGATTCCCGCCAGGTCGGTGTCGAAACAGATATGCTGCCGTGCCGGAAGGGTCAGCGAGAGCAACCCTCGCATCTGCTTCACGGTGGGCGTGCCGCCCGTCGAAACGAACACCGCCTTACGCAGTTCCTTGTCATTCGCCTGACGAAGCTGGTAATAAGCCATCGCATCGTAGGCACTCTCGAACCAATAGACATGCTGGGCCTTTGCGGGTGGGGTCTTGGCGGGACTGGCAATCCACAGTCCTTCGCTCGAATTACTCCCCTCGGCCTTGCCCTTGTAGCTGCCGCTCCCGTCCATGCGGGGACGGCCTCGTTCTTCCAGACCGACCACCTTTTCCATATCCTTGGGCAGGGTCAGCGGAAAGGCGAGGTTCGTGTATTGCAGACCGTCCTCGCGGTGCTTGGTCGCCAGACAAAAATGCCGGTGAAAGGCGTACTGCGTATAGAGGTCGATACCTCTGTGCTTGAAGTAGGGATAGAACTTCTTCTGTGTCGCCCGGTCCTGCGGGTTGAACTTGTGGATGTCGTAGTCCGCCATATCGAACGGCTTCACGTCCCGCTTGGGACGGACGATCCGTGTTTCCCTATCGGCGACGGGGTGGTTCAGCAACCGGTTGCACACGAGGTTCACCAGCCGGTCGGGTGCCATCCCCGCATGGTATTCCGCGAAGAAATGCGGGTGCTCCTTGATAAAGGAGATGACGTTGAAGACGTCCTGCTTCTGGGCCGCAAAACAGCATTGTCCGCTCGGCATGACGATGAATTTGTCGCCACGGATACGCCTCCCGTCGCTGTCCAGACGGACATACGAGGGATAGCGCAGGCCATCGCGCTTGTTCAGGTGATACCCCGCGTCGATCAGCACGTCCTGAATGTTCAGCCGTTGTAGGAAGTCGTCGTAGGTAAGGTCTCCGTCTCTCATAGGCTTACCTCCCCATTCTCATTTCGCTGATCTCTTGGTTCATCTGCGCCTCGAAATTGCGGATAGCCACATCTCTGGGCGTATCCACTCCGGGCTTGAAGTACGGGCGCGGGGCTCCGCCGAAACGCTCGCCGTAGAACTCCGGTCCGTGATGATGGTGGAAGCCGTGTGCCACTTCCGAGGCGACCACCGCACCGGCGGTAAGGGCGGCGAAGATCTTCACCCCGAGACCCTTGTTCGCCTCCGGATGTGTCTTCATATCCACCTCGCCGAATATCTTCGAGAAGAGCTTCATGCGGTGGTAGTCGTCCACCGCGAGGAACTTGTCGTAGTCCTTCTGGCTGATCTCGTGGCTGATGACCTGCCCGTCGATGACGGCCGTCATTTTGTATTTTCCCTCTGTTTGCGAGGGGTGTACGGCAATCTCGCCCACTTCGACCTCCCGTCCGTGTTTTCCTTCCCGGTACCAGCCCTTGTCCTCCTTGATGTACTGCAAGTCCCGACCGTCTATCGTAGTACCGTACTCCTGTCCGACAAAGGCCTTTTGTTCGTAGTTTCCCTCTTTTTGGACTTCATACCCCAGCGGAGCAAGTATTTCTTGTTCTTGCCATTGCCGCTCTTCCAGCTCCTGCTGCACTCCCGGATGCAGGCCGATGGCGATGCGCTCCTTGCTGTCGAGCCGCTCCATCGTTACCTTGTCGGCAAAGTCCGCCCCGATAATGCCGTTCAGCAGTTCCAGGCGTTTTTCGATGGGCTGCTCCTCGATGGGAGCGGCTATCAGCTTCTTCACTTCCTCTTCCGTCAGGTCATAGACCATATCGGCTTGGATGCTTTCCGATTGCACGGTCAGCGTCCGCCTCTCCGCATCCACGATAAGGCCGTGCGAGGCGAGGCACTCCTGCCATTTCTCGTTGGAGAAATAGACCGGAGAGGCGATCAGCTCTTTATAAGGTCGTGCCGGTTCTGTGCTCCTCGGACGGCTGACCATCGGCGTGATGACCGCCTGCAAGTCCTGCAACACATCCCGCTGCCCGACGGACTGTCCGGATGGCTCCGTTCGGCCACCCTTGTAGTAAAAGCCGTAACCGCCCGATTGCAGTTCGCCGGGCTTCATGCGCCCGTCCCACCGTTCGGGAACGACGGACGGCCCCGGATAGAAAAGCTGCCCGCCGACCCTGCGCAGGTGGAAGCCCCACTGCTGGCGCGGTGTCCAGCCCAGAAACGGCGGGGGCATACCCAGCCGCCCCGTGCGCCCGTACTCGCCGATGCCGATGCGGTAGCCGTGCAGCCCCATCGCCACCCGGCCGTTCGCATTTCTGGCATGGACGAAATTCTTGGGCATATAGAAATCCTTGCCCACGATGCTCGTGAGTACATTGTAGGCTTTCTTGTTGGCCGTGTTCGTTCCCCAGTCCGTCAGGGCCAACATCTGACGCTCGGTGAGCGGATAGGTCAGCAGCGGCGAATCATGCCCCTGCACGATCAGTCGGTAGCCCCCTCCGTCGAATGCAATATGGGCTTGAAGTCCGTTGCGCATCAGCATATCGCGCATCTCGGGCTGCAAGTCCATCTGCCGGGGATTGGTATTCGTTCGTATCGCCATATCTTTAATGATTAGATTCTCTTCCGTTATGCGTCGCCGCACTCCATAGCGGCCTCCAACTGTTCGTCCTTATAGCGGACGAACGCTGCGGCGGAGTCGTCGCCGACCGTAAGCCCTTTCTCCTCGCAGTAACGGGCGTACTCCTCCTGCCACTCGGCGGAGAAGTGGTTCACGTAGTCGAGCCAGCCGTATTCGCCGCTCTGCATCTTCTCGACAAGTACCTCTTCGGGATAATATTTCTGCTGTGCCATCTGCTTGCTGATTGAAGGGTTTTACTTGTGAAGACCGGCCGCACGGTTGCGTTCGGCGCTCTTCTTCTGTTCGTTCCACAGCTCCTCGGTGTATTCCTCTTCCGGGACGTAATCGAGGTTGCCCTCGTCGTCCATCACCCAGCAGCCGTAGCAGCCGAAAGTGTACTTGTCCCACTCGCGTTTGGGTTGCTCGCGCCACCCCTGCGCGTCGCCCGAGCAGAAGCGGATGCCGGTCTTGTTGTGCAGGTCGATACCTACTGTAACGGGCTCGTCGTCCACGACCACTGTCAGCGGGTCGCCGTTCTGCATCCCGTTCACCTCCACCGCCCCGAGGTGCATCACCTCGGAGAGCACTTTCAGGTTGCGGGCGATGATGGGCGTCGGAACGTACATCACCTGTTTCGTTCCCTCGTCGATCTGCACGAAAGCCTTGCTGTGCCGTCCCTCCGGCATTTCCACCTCTGCGATGATGGTCTTTCCGTCAAGCAACTGTTTCTGCTGCGTCTCGTCGTAGTGTTCCAGCGGTGAGGCTTTCAGCGCGGGATAGAACACCACGTCCACCTCGCCGCTCTCCATGCGGATAAAGGCGAAACGGCTGCGGCTCTCGATCACTTCGCCCTTCTCGTCGGTAACACGCACGGGAAGCACGGGCGAGTAGCCCCCATGTCCGATCTCTTCCAGAACGCGCATGGGCAGGTCCTCGATCATCTCTTGGGTAAGCCCGAAACGGGCAAGTGCCGGATAGGGCAGTTCATTGAACTCGAATTGTTCCTTTTTCATATTCCGAAATGTGTTATAAAATTATACTTCGCAAAGATAAAGTGATTTTATTTCGACAATCAAGAATACACATATATAAGTGATTACAATGTGCCGTTTTTTTGCGTCTGGAATATGATTTTACGCAAATAATCATATTACAAACCGTTAAAACAATCATATTTCACAAGAAAACGGGAGGGCGGTGGCACATCGTAAGAAGAGTGTGCTAATTTTGCCGCATGAGAAAAATTTCAGCAATGATAGTGGCGGGTATTTCGTTCGGTGTCCTACCTGCCCAGGCGCAGTTCAATACCGTTGCTGCGGTATCTGCCCGCTACAAGGTGGAGGTGCTGCGCACGGCTACGGACAAAACGGAAACGCCACCCGAAAAGGCGGCTCCCGTACCGGATACATCGGCGGAACTTCTTGCCGCCGCCTCGCCCGTCGAGGTGGATCGGAAGATGTGGCAGGAGCGTTACTTGAGTGTGAGTTACCCGTTGCGCCGTATCCGGATCACTTCGCCCTACGGCTACCGCAAAGACCCCTTTACGGGAAAGAAAAGGTTTCACGACGGGCTGGATTTGCACGCCCGGGGCGACGAAGTGCTGGCCATGATGGAAGGAGTGGTCGTGAAGGTCGGGCAGGACAAGACCTCCGGTAAGTATGTAACCCTGCGGCACGGCAGGTACACCGTCAGCTATTGCCACCTCTCGAAAGTGCTTGCCGTCAAAGGAGCGGTAGTACGCCCGCGCGATGTAGTTGGGATAACCGGCTCCACCGGGCGCAGCACAGGCGAACACCTGCACATCACCTGCAAGCTCGACGGCAAGAGCGTCGATCCCACGGTGATTCTCGGCTACATCGAATCCATCCGGAAAGAGTGCGTGGCGGCACTGGCACAGCTATAAGACATAAGCGGAACAATTGACCACAGCCGCCAAATATAGGAAATGCAGTAACAAAAGATAGAACGGAAAGACAACGAACATAAGAGGGAGGTGTCGGGGTTTATCCGTCTTACCAAGAAAACTGTTCGCATGTTTTCCGTTAGCGAAAGAACTCCTGCACATAGAGAAGCTGTGCTGCCCTATTGGGCTTGATGAAAGGCAGACCGCAACGTTCATCAGCGGAAAGCCGTTGATGTAGCAGATAATTCTATTCGGAAGAACACAAACGGAAATTCACAGCTGAAAAGACTGCTTTCCATAAGGTAAAAGCCCCGACCGATAAGGCGAAGTTAGTTCTTGCAATCGAACGGAACCCCATTGCTGAACAGTTCAAGAGCCAATTTGAGAAGATAAAACTGAACATACACTCCACTGTACAATACAAAAGAGAGGCAGAAGCATGAAATTATAGAAATACTCCGATAAAAGTCAAAAAAAGATTTTGTGGTATAATAGACATTTTATATATTTGCGTAATCAATTACGTTTTATGTAACATATATAGATTATGGACTTTTTTGACAAAACAGGCAAAATGGCTATCGGTAGCAGGTTGCGACTGCTCACGGACCACCTCACGGTAGATGCTGCCGATATATACCGTTTGTACGGAAACAATTTTAAGCCGAAATGGTTTCCGGTTTTCTATGTGTTGGCGGAGGGCGAGGCAAAGACCGTTACGTCTATTGCCCATGAAATCGGGCATTCCCACCCGTCGGTGAGCAACATTGTAAAGGATATGAAAGCCCACGGGCTGATTGCCGACAATACGGAACATTCTGACGGCAGATGCAACCTCGTGCGCCTTTCCGAAAAAGGCATCGGGATGGTGGCGTCCATCAAGGAAACATGCGACGATGTGGGCATGGCTGTTGATGGTATATGCAGGGAGACTGTCCACGACCTTTGGAGAGCAATCGACGAGTGGGAGCGTCTGCTCACGGAAAAAAGTCTGTTGCAACGGGTGAAAGAGACCCGTAAAATGCGGGAGAAAGAGGATATAGCGATAATTCCCTACCAGCCGTACCATAACGAGTTGTTCAAATCGCTGAACGAGCAATGGATTACGCAACATTGGGAAGTTGAACCGCACGACTTGGAGCTTCTCGACCACCCGAAGGAATGCATCATCGACAAAGGCGGGTTCATTTTCGTGGCGACTTACAAGGGCAAGTCTGTCGGCGTATGCGCCCTCTGCAAAATGGAGGACCCGGTATATGACTATGAACTGGCAAAGTTTGCCGTCAGCCCCAAAGCACAAGGAAAAGGCATTGGTATTCTGTTATGTGAGGCTGTTGTAAATAAGGCAAAAGAACTTGGAGCCAAGAAATTATTCCTTGAAAGCAACACATTGTTAAAACCTGCTATTCATATATACAGAAAGATAGGATTTAAAGAACTTTCAGAATATCATCCTGCTTATGAAAGAGGTGATATTCAAATGGAGCTGACAATATAAATCGGGAATATTTATGCTTAGTAGATTATTCGTTTTAAGTGTAGCTAAATTATGCGGTTATCCTTTTAATGAAAACATATTGGAGACAAATAACGAAAAAACAATTAATCTAAAAATAAGAAATATGGAAAATAAAAAAATTGTGGTGCGGAAAGAAGATGCTTTGAAAAAAGTATTCAAAGGTGTTTCGTTGGACTCTCTCGCCGTTGGCGAGAAGTCGATGGTAACGAAAATGAACTATGTGAAAGGTAATTTCGCCACCACCCACCAACATCCGCACGAACAATGCGGATATGTCATATCCGGTGAATACCGCCTGAAAGTGGAAATGCCGGAGGAGAAAATCGACGTGTTGCTTCATGCAGGCGACAGCTATGCGATACCGGGTCATATGCCGCACTCCTTTGAGGTGCTGGCAGACGGTGAGGTCGTCGATGTGTTCACACCTCAGAGAGAAGATTATTTGTAAACATCCGCACCATTTGAAGCAAAAGCAATCTGATTCATACGATAGCGACCAAAGTAAGGGATTACCCTTTTCTTTGGTCTTTCGTACAAAAAAATGGGTCCCGCTCTGCAAGTGAACTCTATTCGGAAGAACATAAACGGAAATTCATGACTGAAAAAAGTTGGCTTCCAAGTGGTGCAAGACCCGACCGACAAAGCGAAGTCAGTTCTTGCAATCGGGAAGCACATGACCGAGTGGTTCAAGGAGTAATTCGACAAGCTGCGGCAGAACATACATCGACCCATGCAGCCGCAAAGGAAAGGCAGCGGATTCAAACTATAAATGTTAAATCCACAACAGATATAACTGATGACTGATAGTTCAAATAGTTGGCTATGTTTGTTGTAGTTTTTTATTTGTTTGGATTTTTATTTAGAAAGTCTTATCACATCCCTGTCAATATAGCTCTGTATAGATTCTACAACCGTTCTTTGTATGGTATATTCAGGTTGATAACCAAGCAGTTGCTTGGCGTTTTCTATGCTGTATTTACCACTTCGTGCAATATGGTAATATGTATGACTCACTTCTTCCCGATTGCCTTCGTATTCAGCCCATTTATCCCACGGCAAGAAATCAATATTAGGTTGTCGGTTAAAAAAGTCGTACATTAAACTGGCATACCCATACAATGTTAGTGATTCTTCAGCTACAGCATGGAAACTTTCCCCTAACGAGAGATGACGATGCGTAATAGCTTTGAAGAACAATTGTGCCACATCAGAAGCATGAACATGGTGCAAGGTTTCCATCCCCCAATTAGGCAAATATATTTTTTCTCCTCTGGCAATGGTTTCGAATATCTTGGTGTTCATATTTCCCCAAGGATTGATAATTATCCAACCTGCCCCTGATATTTGACCGGGCATGATGATTGTCGCCGGGAAATTGATTGTACGCCATTGTTCTTTCAGATACAACTCGCTCAAGAATTTGTTACGACCATAATCATCAAGAGGTTCTTTCTGCAGGTCATTTGGGTTTACTTCAAGTGTTTTAACCCTTCCGTGAGCCCAAATAGATGAACAGAACAAGTAATGCGATAAACGTGTCCCTTTCAAGGCTTCAACCATTTTGTAAGTGTCCTCTACATGGAAATTTATCAAATCCACTACAATATCCGCGTCCATCGCTGCAACCTTTTCAGCAAAGTTCGCATCTTTTTCACGGTCAAGAATTGCTATATTCGCACGTTCCCAAGCACAATTTGTAGAATAGGGCTTGCTCTTTCCACGGCTAATAGCCGTCACTTGATAACCTGCTTGAATGAGCATAGGAACAAGGAAACTACCGATATGTCCACAACCACCAATTACTATCGCTTTCATATTTCACATCATATTTTGTTGGCAAAATTGAGTGTTTTTCTCAAATAGTTATATCAAATCATAGAAAATTTAAAATAAAATCCATCTCTACCAGCTTCTTTCCATTGGGCAATGGCTCTTCCACTTTATCAATTAGTCGGTAACCGATTGCCTGCATGGAGGAGGCCAGTTCTTCCTCCTGCATTTGATGGTGTACACGCTCCAACCCGTCAAACACATGTAGATAAGGAGAGTCCGAAACAAAACCGTCATCCATATTGATTTGTATAATGCAGGACACGCATTGAGGATGTACTTTTGTAACAGTTAGGCAGAAACATTCGTAGCCAATGTACTCAATCAGCAGGTTGGCTATGAGTAGGTCGGCATGGGGAAGCACCGTGCCTGATGCCGTGAGGTCAGCGCATATACATTTCAACACGCCATTTAACTGCGGATAACGTTTCTCACATTGTCGGAGATAATCCGGATTTATGTCCACACCGAACACTTGCTTGAAACCACCCCCCGCAACGTGCTCCAGTCCGTTGCCTCCTGCAACGCCCAATATCATTGCTGTATCGGCATCACACAAGGAGAACTGCCTGCGCATCATTTTGTCCAAGGTCTGCAACTGTTGTACAGACTTCAGCCTCATGTGGTTTTCGTAATCTGACAACGGGATTTCTTCCCACGGGTTTATTTCATTATGATTATTCATGATTCATCTCTGTATAAAACCTATCTGAATATAAAAAAGGTAATCTTTGCAATTATGCTTATTGCTATGGTATTCAACTGCAAAAGTAACCATATTTTATGAGATTATAAACCTCTCTATGGACTATTTGCAAAGATAGAATGCTGCAATCCAAATGATAAGCATTGTTCTTTCAGATAATCATTATACCTTTGCATCAAGACGAGTGACCGAGTTAAGCAAGTCAGGGAAAAACGCTGCAAATGGTACGCTTGCTAAATCATTATCTCAAAACGGGTAATTCTCCCGAAGTCCTTTGTATAAAGCTATAACAAGAATCTTCCAGAATTACATAAAAAAGTGAAATACGGAAAGATATAGTGATAGAATTGAGTTACAAGGGTTTTAGTTGAAGTGGCGAAAATTCGTGAGGCCATTACAATCCCTGCCGAAGCCAAATCTTGACGCCGCAACGTTACTTGTTCGTAACCATGCCCGAAAATGCGACAAACGGGTACGGATGGCGAAACAAGACACTATGACATAGTGAGTTACCAGCAACTCACGCAAAAAATTTGGTTACGGAAAAAGATTGCTCCGTTCTTCCCCGTTTTGCGTACCGACACCGGACTCTTCACCAATTAATTTTGAAACAAAAAAATTAAGGACGATGAAGAGTACATTTTCAGTAATCTACTACCTCAAAAGAGCCTCAATCTAAGTTCTAATTTGGTATTCAAGAACTTATATAAATTTTTCGCTCTAACGGGTTACGATTTGCCAACTTGCATATTTCTTCAGTTTGCTCAAGTTTGCTTTTTCAAATAACGCTTTTAGTCAATGCAAAATTAGCAATAAAAATCCGGAAATCATCAAATGGGCAGACATTTATTTACATCATTTGAAAGTCTTCCCAACCTTAACTAAATCCTTCCTGCCGCTCTCCGCTTATGGTGGAATATGGCGGGGGACGGCGGAGTTGTTGTTCCATTTTTAACAATGACATTGTGAAAACTCCTATCGGGGTCGGTATTGCTTTGTATTGTTCTTTTCGATAACTCTTCGGTTTTCTTCACTGATCTCTCCACCATGAATATGCCTTCTATTATAGAAAAGACACATGACCTGTGTGATTACAATCGTTGCATCTCATCGGTTCCGGCTCCAGTACCTTTGTATCGACTTTTTTGTTCATTGAATTTGTAGCGGATAGTGAATTTGACTTGTCTCGTACTGCCTTTGTTCACACGGCACTGAATGTTTTCCAGATCATATTTCCAAGATGCCTCCCTGATTGAATGCAACAGGTCATTGGCTTCCAGCATAAGGTTCCATTTGCCATGGGCGAAATCTTTGCTCAGGCTCACATTGACGGAGCCGGTAGATTTCAGCTTTTGATTCTGGCTATATCCAGGACTTGACCAAGAACAATCAGCCCGCAGCAGAAAATCGGCCGGAAGTTGGAACGCATTACCCCAACGGAAATGGACCAAAGCTCCATCAAGGTCTTTCTGTCCATCCAAATGTGGAACGCTCAACCACTGCATGCTACCAGTAGCCATCCACTCCGGATGCCACCATTTAAATGTCGGAGTAAGAAAGAATGAAAATACCAACTCATTCCTTCGATCCACGTTGCGGAATCTGTGTATTGAGATCTCAGGATTAGTCTCATGGGGTTCTGCAACGAAGAAAATATCGTTTTTATAATTATTAAGACCGACAGACACTTGTAAGTCCCTATACCGTCCACCGAGTTCCAAGGATTGTATGTAGGTGGGTTGTAAGTCAGGCGTGCCGCACAGGTAAGTAAGCCGGTTGCCATAGTGCACAGCACTTTGCAGCATTTCATATGCCGGGCGTTCAGTTCGGATGCAATAGTCAAGTGTCAAGTGTGTACTGCGTATTGCCGTATTCAGTGAAAATGTCGGGAACACATTGTCGTAGTGCTTGCTTTCATCCGGACTGAAAATACCGTTTTCGTAGAAATCGTATGTCACATGCTCGTAGCGGAGTCCCGCATTTACTCTCGTTTTGCCGAAAGTGCCATCATATCCAAGAAAGCAAGCGATGTTACTGTCCTTGATTTTATCTTCTGTACCCGCAATGATTTCGGCATACCCAGTAGAATGAACCTGTCTGTAGGTATGAGTATATTCTGAACCGGCTGATAATATTCCTTTCCCGACAGGATATGATAGGACGATTTTCCCTGCAAGCAGGCTGTTCTTAGTGCGCTCTTCCGTATCGGCTTCCATGTCATCGTAATTTTGGCTGTATTCCCTGACGGATTCACTACCGCCGCCTCGCCCCGTCATCATATCTGCATTGATATTGACAGAGAAGCGGTCGAAGTTTCCTGCCCAATAGGCATTCGCATGGTGGGTCGGCCCGGATTTCTCATCCGAAATGTCAAATGTCGTCCATGTGTCGAATGGTGTCCCATTGGCACGGACATCTGTAAGGGTGTTGTTGTGCATGGATCGTTCGGGAATATGGGTGATTTCATATATGACGCCAAAAGAATGGCAGGGATTCACTTCATAATTCACCCCAATCCGCCCGAACAATGTCTGCGTTTTAGGCAAATCGACTGATGCGATCCGTTGTTCCCATTCCGCAGATCCAGTATATGTCAGGTTTTCTTCTTCAGCCTTATCCTTAAAACGGGACAAGTCGTAGTGGAAAGAGCCGAACAATTCTACCCCTTTATGCTGGTAATCCCAGTCCATCTGTTGCGATGTGTTTATTCCGGCAGCATATTTGGCGGACGAGAGGGCTTTTAAAGAAAATCCGTCCCGGATATTGTTTGCTGTCTCAATTTTGATTACCGCACCTACAGAGGCATCATATTCGGCTCCGGGAGATGTAATCAAGTCAATGCGTTGGACTTCATCCGATGAGAGGCGGTTTAGTTCTGTCAGGTCACGAATTTTCCGGTTGTTGATGTAAATGAGCGGAGTTCCCTTTCCTATGACCTCCAATGTCCCATCTGTTTTTTTTCGTATGCCGGGCAGGTGTCCTATCACATCTTCCGCTGTTCCCGCCTTGCTTAAGACCGTATTTGCAACATTCGCGGAAATGCCGCCACTGATTGCCCGATAGGCAGATACATGCCCACTCACCACTACCTCTCCCAATACTGTTTCGTCCGGTTCGAGTACGATCGTTCCCAAATCCACCGGCACGGACTTCCGGGTAATGGCTTTATAGCCAAGGAAAGAGACTTGCAGGAGGTACTCCCGGTTTTCCGCAACGCCCAAAGAAAACATTCCGTCCTCCTTCGTGACGCATCCTTGGACTATTGTCGAGTCCTTGTCAGAAAGAATGGTCACGGTAGCGTAACCTATCGGCATGGAATTTTCATCTACGACTTTCCCACAAAAAGTCTGTGCATGATTTGTTGCTGAAAATAGCAACAACATGATTGCCATCAAAAAATTTTTCTTCTTCATAACAAATATTGATTTATGAGTATATTGTAGACCATTTGGTCTAATTTAATTTGTAAAAAACGGCACAATGGGATGCGCCGGAAATATTTTCTCCAGAATGTATTATATTATTTGCTTATAAGGGAGTATATGGCTTCCCAATCGCGTCTGATCCGTTTGAGAACTTCCGTATTGCCGGATGCCTCCTTGAATTGCTTGGAACGTATTCCTTGGTAGGTGTGCATGAACAGAGCCGTAATGCACTCGTCCGAAAGCTCGCTTTTTATTTCTCCGCTTCTGCGACCGTTGTCCAAAGCTCTTGCCCATGAAATTCTTTCTGCCTCTTCCTGGGTGACAATCAGGCTGCTCAGTGCTGCGGCTCGTACGCTAACATGATTCAAGAATGTGGTTAGCCTAATATTGTCACCCAATAGTGACATTTTCTGCGCATGTTTTGTTTTGGCACGCAAATAGGCTTTTATGTAGCCGTTTACCGAATCGCATGGCATCTTGTTGAAATCCAGGATAACGTAATTCTCTATAAAATATTTTGCTGCCTCCTTGAACACTTGTTCCTTGTCCTTAAAATGATAGTAGAATGTGCCCTTGGCTTGTCCGGATGCGTCCAAAATGCCTTTCATCGTCACCTCTTTGTATTCATGTTGCAAAAACAAACGCAGGGACGACAGCAGTATTATTTTTTTCGTTTCGTTCATCATGTCGTATACAATTAGACCATTTGGTCTACAAAAGTAGTGATTGTTTTTTGAAGTACAAAATAATTCATCAGATTTTTTAGTGCAAGGTGCAAGTATACATCTGTATATATAGCTTGCACCTTGTGTAGATTCAATTATAGATGGTTAGAAATGACATTGCTCATCATTCACTATTATTATTTATAAGCTGAGTATCAGAAGTAGTTACAACCTAATTCCCCGTTTGCGTTTCTTCTTTCGGCGAAGTATCTCCGCCATCTCCTGATTAGCTTCCGCATCGGCGGCATTGTATGACGAAGCGTTGCCGTTGAGTAATCCCAGCGAACCGCTGAACAGTTCGCCTTTGGTTGTGTCTGACGGTGCGTTTTGCGCATCTGTCCCATAGCCTTTTGTCATCAAGTCCATGCGCTCCTCGTTCCTGTTGCGCTGCATGGCAGCGTCAATCTTGGAATAGCTGAAACGCCTGTCCACTTTGGAGCCGTTGAAGTGGTAGCCGTTCTTGGTGAAAACAACGCCCTGCACCTCATCGGTCTGCCCCTTATGCATGAAACGGACTTCCACGCCCTGCCGCTTCAGGTTGGCGACAAGCACGTTCCAGTTGCCGCACCTGCCGACTTCCGTTTTGAGGATGTCGTACAGCTCGTATTTTGTCTTGTCCGGCTCTTTCAGGCGGTCACGCTTGACGTTCTCCTTACCATTAGCCATGTGCAGACCGTATTTCAAAGTCAGCTCCTTGCAGATACGGCTACTGCGCAACCGTTCATTCCGGTCTGAAATGGTATTGCCGTCATTGTCAATACGATTGTAGGCGATATGCATATGCGGATGCTCCTTGTCGAAGTGGCGGGCGATGAGATACTGCGTGTTCCGGATGCCCATCCGTTCCATGTAGTCAAGGGCGATACCCGCCATCGCACGGTCTGTCAGGCGTGGTTCATCCTCTTTGGAGAAGCTCAACGCGATGTGTCCGACTGGTTTTGCCACCTTGATGTTCATCTGCGACTGGACATTGAAACTCATGTCAATGGTGTCCTTGTTCTCCATAAACAAGCCATCGCATGCCACTGTCTTTGTACCCTTGTTCTTGTCAAGGATGTAATCCACCACACCCTTGAAGTCGCTCCCCTTTACGATTTTCGCCATCATATCCCAATCTTGTTGATAAGTTCATGAATCCGTGCCACAGCCACCTTGCAGTCCCAGCCGACTTCGGAATACCCTCCGGCATTTGCCCTGCGGGCAAGCTGGTTGAGGTTGCTCGCCATGCCGCAGAGCTTGCGCACATGCTCGGAGTGTTCTTTCGACAACCGTTCCTTTACATATCCGTTTCGGAAACATTCCCTCATGTACTCGCTCGGCGACACGCCTGCCTCATACGCCTGTGTCAGCAGACAAAAGTAGTCTGCCGCCGCCATCTTCACGGCGACACGGTATGTCATTTTATCGGTTGCCCCTTTCTTCGGACGACCGCCCTTGTTACGCTTCTTATCTCCCTTCTGTTCCATTTCAAGTGTTGTTATTGTAGTTAATGTATAGACCAACGGGATGCCGCTCCCTGCGATTCGGGGAGTGGGTGGCAAGCAGTTTCGGGTGTCCCGAAACACAAACTTGCTACCCCACGATTCTGACCGAATCAATTTCGAGCAACTCCCGCTTTTTCTCATTTGATGCTTTATAATCCAAACCCTTTTTTCTTCGGTTTAACGATTGTTCTTAACTGTGGGCTAACGATAACTTCCTGCCGTTTTCCGCACAGGTAATCGTTCAGGTCTTTATACCCGTGATAGTTGTGGGAGAAGTCACGGATGCGTCCGGCAAACTCGATTTCCAAATCATGGTACGCTTTCCTTCCTGCCCCGTCATTGTCAAGCAGGCAGTGGATGCGCTCATATCCGTGCAACACATCAATGGCTTTGGAAACATTGGCAACCGAATTGAGGATGACGTAATCCTGCCCGTCAAGATTAGGCATGGTCGGGCAGTTTCTCATCCTCAACGTGAGGAAGGAGAGATAATCCGTCATGCCCTCGAATACCAGACATTTTTCTCTCGGTTCGCCATGCTGCCGGATGTGGCTGATATTCTTCGGTGCGATGCCGCCCTTGAAAAATTGGTTGCGCACTTCAAACCCTCCTGCCACATTCGGGAAGCCGATGGCGAAATAAGGTTTGCCGTTGTTTATGAAATGTAGTTCCTTGCACTCCGGCTTTGCCAATGCGGTATCTATCCCACGCTCCTGCAAGTAGCGCAGCAATGCCGGATGGGTGAGTTCCCGTACCTCCAACTGTTGGAAGCTCGGTTCTGATGGTTGTTGGCAAAAAGAGAAAGACACGGGACGAACGTGTGGAACTTGTTCCGCAATCCTGTCGAGCAGGTAAGGCACATGGTCGGAGGAATAAAGTTCCTGCGCCAATGTGATGATGTTGCCGCCCTTGCCCAGTCCGTAATCGAACCACAGATTGCGGTCGGTGTTCACCTTGAATGACGCTTCAGTCTCCTGACGGAACGGGGATTTGTACCAAAGGTTGTTGCCTTGTTGCTTTACGGATGTGTACCCCAGGCTTTGCAGATAGTCTGCAATCCTGATTTGTTTTGCTTCTTGGATGTTCATTATATGTTGTTTCTATGGATTTGATGATGGTTGAAAAAAATGTTGATTTGATGAATGGATAACGTAATCTCCTTATATACAGTGTTATGCTTTCTCAACGGCTTCTCAACAAACCACTCGCCAAAAGAGAAATCAACAATCGTTCGACACTTTACACTCGGCTTTATCCTCAACTTTTCTTTTGGTGTGTTGAGATTTTGTTGAGAGCGTATATCTTTTATTATCAGCATAGTTATATCCTTATTCATCAATTCAACGAAAAAATAATGGAATTACAGAGATTCAAGCTGTTTCTTTGTCGGGGAACGCCACGACAGGCGGACTTTACACGCAGGTCGGAGAACTTTACGGTTTTCCGATAAAGGTGGTGAGCGAAAGGATACTCAAAGAGGGATTGGAGTTCACCGACAACCGTTTCGTGGTCGAGGGAAACTACAAGTACACCTACAATAACGGGCATCTGGCGATGGCTGACCCGTTAGCCGCCGCCCGCAACTTTCTGAACGCGATGGATCGCATCCCCTCCATCATCGACCAATACAAGGCGAAGAACGAGGTGCTGGAACGTGAGATACCGCAGTTGCAGGAGATAGCGGGTAAGGTGTGGAAGAAGGAGGACGAACTGAAACAGTTGAAGTCCGAACTTGCCGCCCTCGACCGCAAGATACAGCTGGAGCTTGCGCCGCCCACGCCCGAAGTCGCAGAAAAGGAGAATGATGGGCAGCAAATCAAGACGGATGCTGACGATTTGCGGAATAGGCAGACGCAATATTCCAAAGATATGCCGCAACAGATATGCAGTCCGGCAAGTGAACGAAGTCCTACGGGCAATTTTATTGCCGACCATATCATAATCGGGCGTCCGGGTCTGTCAGTCAAGGATGAAAACCGCCCGAAAGGAATGAAAATATAAATTAAACGAATTGTGTTGCCCTTTCAATTTTAGGAAGTAGAAAATTTTATTATAATTTTATTCTCATACAGAAGAGCCGGTATCATTACTCAGTATAGAGTTTTATACGGCTCTTTTTTTGAAATTCGCAATACGCCAAAAAACATTTTAGTTTCAGTACATACTTTTATGTATAATATCAATCCGTTTCCCGATATTCACTGGGAGACATACCGGTTTCCCTTTTGAAGAAAAAGCTAAATGCCGATTGGCTGGGAAAGTTCAATTTATAAGCGACTTCACAAATGAGCATATTTTTGTTTTTCAACAATACTTTTGCCTGAATCAGCGTGGCACGGTTTATCCAACACATCACGCTCTGACCGCTTACCTTAGCTATCAGATTGGAAAGATAATGGGGCGTCAAGGCAAGCTTGTCGGCGTAAAAAGGAATAGTCCTATACTGGCTGCTATATTCATTCACAAGTTCTTTAAATTTACTGAATATTTGTTCTTGACGGTTTTCCTTTCTTGGGGGAAGTGACTCTTGTTTTGCGCGATTTATATCCTGTATGTCACTTATGATGGTCGAAATTAAACGATTAACCGTTTCCCGCCTGAACGGTGTTCGCCTTGCTATATCCCACAAAATGTTTGCCAACCTAAGGGTTTCATGCCAATCATCTTCTTCTGCATGAATAATGATATTTTTACTGACAGGTATGTTCTCTTTATATATCACACCAATCATGGTGTAATCGTCACTGCATGATTTCAGTTCCATTATGGTTTCCGGAGTCAGCAAGATAATATCCCATTTTTTGATTTGATGTTTCTCTAATGTAAATTCTAAATCCGCACTTCCATCCGTAACCCACAGAATACGCCCTTCAACGAAACGATAAGGTTGCCCCACTTTTATAAAGTTGTCGCGGTATGGTCCAACATTCAGAATCATTCCGAAATATTCATTGACAAATGCTAAATCAGGAAGATTTTCAAGACTGCTGAAATCGGTTGTCTGCAATGAGAAATCGTTGAATGAGCTTCTCTTCATCTTTTGGGATATTATATTGTTCTGCGTACAAAGATAGATATAAAAATCGAAATAATTTTATGATAAAACATATAATCGTACAATATCAACAATTTAAGTAGGGATTTTATAATAAGATTCCTGTTAGGTCACCCTAACTTTGCAACGTGAAACATAAACCTCAATAAATATGAAGTATATCACAACACTTTTCAGTCTGATGCTCTTGCCGATATTGGCACAGGCTCAAACGGTCACGCTGGATGAATGCCAGCGATTGGCCCAAGAAAATTATCCGCTCATAAAACAGTATGATTTGATACGGCAGACGACAGATTATAGTGTGAGCAACATTTCAAAAGGATGGCTTCCGCAGATTTCGGCAACAGCTCAGGCTTCCTATCAAAGCGATGTAATGACGCTCCCTGACCCGTTGCAGGCAATGCTCGGACAGCAAGGATACGCTGTAAAAGGATTGAGAAAGGATCAATATCGTATTGGTATTGACCTTAATCAGACAGTCTATGATGGTGGACTTATCAGCGGGCAAAAGAATGTAGCGCGTCTTGAAGGTGAAGTGCAGACTGCCCAGACCACAACCAATTTATATGCAATTCGCCAGAGAGTAAATGACCTTTATTTCGGTATTCTTCTTCTTGAAGAAAAGATACGGTTGAATAAGGATTTGCAGACATTACTTCAATCTAATCTCGACAAACTTCATTCCATGCTCTCCAATGGTATAGCCATGCAAAGCGATGTCAATACCGTTATGGCGGAGAAACTGAAAGCAGAACAACAGGCAACCGAACTGGCGTCTTCAAGAAAAAGCCTCTTGGATATGTTGGCAGTGTTCATCGGCAAAAGCATCACAAATCTTACTATTCCGCAGGATGTTATGGTGCAAACAATGGAGAATAACCGTCCTGAACTTCGTCTTTTTGATACGCAAATTGAACTTGCCAATGCTCAGGAACGTCTGTTGAACGCCCGGTTGCTTCCAAAACTGAGCGTCTTTGCACAGGGCTATTACGGTTATCCGGGATATGATATGTTTGACGCGATGTTCAACCGGGACTGGAAACTGAACGGAATGATAGGGGTCCGGCTGTCGTGGAATATCGGAGCCTTATACACCAGAAAGAATGACCGTGCAAAACTCAACACCCATCGAGGATTGGTGGAATCTGCCCGTGAAACATTCCTGTTCAACAATCATCTGACTGAAATCCAACAATCCAATGGCATAGCCAAATACCGACAGATGATAAAGGATGATCAAGAGATAGTGGCACTGCGCAGCGATGTCCGCTGGTCTGCGGAATCACGGCTTGAACATGGCATCATTGATACTAACAATCTATTGCAAGAGATAACCCGTGAGAACCAGTCACGCATAGACCTCTCAACCCATACCATACTGATGCTGAAAGAGAGCTACGATTTGAAATACACTACGAACAATTAAATAACAACAGATATGAAAAAAGTGATAATTCTTATGTCGGCAGTATCGGCAATGATGCTCACTGCCTGTGGAAACAAAGATGTCGATTACGATGCATCTGGAGTTTTTGAAACGACAGAAGTCATCGTATCAGCCAAAGGAACGGGGGAAATCAAGTCCTTTAATCTGGAAGAAGGACAAACAGTGAAAGCGAACCAGCCTCTTGGCGAACTTGATATGACACAACTCGTATTGAAAAAGCAACAACTCTGTGCCGGGAAAGACGCTACTACAAGTCGCAGACTGAATACCGCACAGCAAGTTGCCTCCCTGCGTCAGCAGATAACTAATCTCCAGTCGGAGCAGGCACGGTTCAAGGCCTTGCTCAAAGATGGAGCGGCCACTCAGAAGCAAGTCGATGATATAGGCTATCAGATTGCTACTCTACAGAAGCAGCTTGCAGCGACAGACGAGCAGGTTTCCACGGCCAATCGAAGCATTGACGGGCAATCTGCCGGGTTTGACGCACAGATAGGACAGGTTGATGATATGATGCAGCAGGCTGTGATAACATCGCCTATCGATGGTGTCATCTTATCCAAATATGCCGAGACAGGTGAATTCGCAGTACCGGGGCGTGCTTTATTCAAAATTGCCGATGTATCGGACATGAAACTGAGAGCCTATATAACCGCCGACCTTTTGACCAATCTTAAAATCGGTCAGAAAGTAAAAGTCTATGCCGATCAGGGAGCAAACGGGCGCAAGGAGTATGAGGGTACTGTTTCATGGATAAGCAGCGAGGCTGAGTTTACGCCCAAGACAATCCAGACCCGCGATGAACGCTCGAATCTTGTCTATGCCGTAAAAATAACGGTTCGGAATGACGGACTTATCAAACGTGGAATGTACGGAGATGTAAAACTATAAATCCGGAGTGGTATGGCTATAGTAAGTGTGGAAAACCTCAAAATGTCCTATGACAAAGGAAAGGTACAAGCTCTGAAAGGAGTTTCTTTCGATGTCGTAGAAGGTGAGATCTTCGGACTGATAGGTCCTGACGGAGCTGGCAAGACCTCGCTTTTCCGGATTCTGACGACTCTGCTCCTTGCCGATTCCGGCACGGCTGTGGTCGATGGCATGGACGTTGTGAAAGATTATAAAAAGATACGTCACCACATCGGATACATGCCCGGACGGTTCTCTCTGTATCCGGATTTGACTGTAGAGGAAAACCTTTCGTTTTTTGCCACCGTTTTCAATACCACAATAGAAGAAAATTATCATCTGGTAGAGGATATATACCGTCAGATAGAGCCGTTCAAAAAGCGTAAGGCGGGTAAACTTTCTGGAGGCATGAAGCAAAAACTCGCATTGTCGTGTGCGCTGATACATGCTCCCCACGTACTTTTCCTTGACGAGCCTACAACCGGTGTTGATCCGGTAAGCCGCAAGGAATTCTGGGAGATGTTGCAGAAACTGAAAAAGAATTTCAAGTTGAGCATCGTGGTATCGACCCCGTATATGGACGAGGCTGTACAGTGTGACCGTATCGCACTCATACAGGACGGATTATTCCTTACCATTGACACACCCGAAAACATCATCCGGGCATATACGCAGACACTGTGGTCTATCCGTTCCGATAAGATGCACAGACTTCTTACGGATCTTCGTGGCATCAATGGAGTAAAGACGGCTTTCGCTTTCGGAGAGAACCACCATGCCACCATCGACACCTCGGCACTTACAGTTGATTCACTTCGCAACCAACTTGAAGATTTGGGACACCGGAATATTGTCATAGAGGTTGTTGAGCCGACCATCGAAGACTGTTTTATGAACCTTCAAAAATAGGAATCCATGACAGATGAGATTGTAATAAAGGCAGAAGGTCTTACAAAAAAGTTCGGTAGTTTCACAGCTACCGACCATGTGACTTTTGAAGTCCGAAAAGGCGAAATTTTCGGTTTCCTCGGTGCAAACGGGGCAGGAAAGACGACGGCCATGCGCATGCTGTGCGGGCTTTCACAACCAAGCGAGGGGAAAGCGACTGTAGCCGGTTACGATGTGGCTACCGAATACGAGCAGGTAAAACGTCATATTGGATATATGTCGCAGAAATTTTCCTTATATGACGACCTGACTGTGGAAGAAAATCTTGTGCTTTTCGGCGGCATATATGGGATGCCCCGGAATAAAGTACGGGATAAGATAGCGGAATTATTACAGGAACTCGGTTTTGAAGCCGAGCGCAAAACGATGGTGAAAAGCCTACCCTTAGGCTGGAAACAGAAACTTGCCTTCTCTTTGGCTATCTTTCATGAGCCGAGCATTGTTTTTCTTGACGAGCCTACGGGCGGAGTCGATCCTGTGACGCGCCGTCAGTTTTGGGAACTTATATACAGGGCTGCCGACAACGGCATTACCGTGTTTGTGACGACACATTATATGGATGAAGCCGAATATTGCGATCGTGTCAGCATCATGGTTGACGGACGCATTGATGCGCTCGGTTCACCCGCGCAATTGAAACAGCAGTTTCACGGCAACTCCATGTATGATGTGTTTTATGCGCTGGCCCGAACAGCCAAGCGAGGTGATTAACAACTGAATAAAATAAGTGATATGAAACAGTTTCTAAGTTTCGTCCGCAAGGAATTCATACATATCCTGCGCGACCCGCGTTCACTGTTGATATTGCTGGTCATGCCACAGATAATGGTATTGTTACCGGGTTATGTCATTAAGAATGAGGTCAAGGATATCCGCGTCGCCGTGCTTGACCAAAGCCGCGACATTTACACCGAACAACTGACTCAGAGGCTCTATGCTAATGAGTATTTTATAGGCAAAGGGGAAGTCAGGACCGAAGAAGAGGCGGCTGAACTTTTCAAAAAGGGAGAAATAGACCTTGTTGTTGTTTTTGGACCAGAGTTTGCCAACCGCATCATACACTCACAGGATGCCTCGGTGCAGCTTCTGGCAGACGGCAGCGAACCGAATCAGGCAAGTGTCCGTGTAGCATATGCCCAACAAGTAGTAGCCGGATTTCAAAAAGAACTCGCACAGCAGATGGCGCAAACCGGGACGGGCCAACCATTCAATATACGGGTAAATTCGAGAATGCTGTATAACCCGCAACAGCGTTCTGAAGTCAATTTTGTTCCGGGTGTAGTCGGTATGGTAATCTTGTTGATTTGCTGCATGATGACCTCCATCGCCATTGTACGGGAACGGGAAATGGGAACGATGGAAATTCTACTTGCATCTCCATTGCCTTCCATCGACATCGTTTTGGCAAAACTTGTACCGTATATGATTATATCACTAATAGACATGGCGACAATACTATGCCTATCCTATTTTGTGATGAACGTTCCTATGTCCGGCTCTCTGATGGTATATGTGATTACCGCAGTCATTTATATATTTACATCGCTGATGCTCGGACTGCTCATATCGACAGTTGTAAATACACAGTTAGCGGCAATGCTTATCTCGCTGCTGTTGATAGTTCCGACCATATATCTTTCAGGAATGGTATTCGCCGTTGAGTCAATGCCGGTTGCCGCACAGATCGCATCCAACATTGTACCGGCTAAATGGTTTATATCCGCTTCGCGTAAGATTATGGTCGAAGGTGTAAGTATGGAATATGTGGCGACAGAAATACGCGCCCTTGCCATAGAAGGGCTTGTATTTATGTTGCTTGCATGGAGATTTTTCAAAACGAGGCTTGCCTAAAATAAAAGCAATTTGTATATGAAGGCATTACCATATCTTCTCACAAAAGAATATAAGCAGATGTTTCGCAACTGGCTGTTGCCTGTTGTGTTCATTCTTCTGCCAATCGCCATGATGAATGTTGTGCCGCGTATAGCGACACAGGAAGTCAAGAATCTTAATATCGCTGTGATTGATTGTGACCACTCGACACTTTCAAGCCGTTTGACACAGAAATTACAGGCTTCGGAGTTTTTTAATTTGTTTGCTGCCTGTCCGAATTATCAGACAGCATACGATTTGCTTCAGGAAGGCAACGTGGACTTCATCGTCACTATCGAAAATGAGTTTGAGCATAACCTGTATCGTACCAGTGGGGCAGATGTCATGGTGACTGTCAATGCTGTAAATGGTATGAAGGGTGGTCTTGGAAATTCATACCTGACCCAAACTATCATGCAGTACGCTCAAGAATTGGGCTATGACAACGGAGCAATCGCACGTCGGCCTGTGACTGTCGAACCCCGGTATCTGTTTAATGCTGCTCTCGACTATAAGCCCTATATGATTCCGGCACTGATGGCTATGACCCTTATACTGCTTGTCGGTTTTTTGCCGGCTCTTAATGTTGTCGGCGAAAAAGAACGTGGTACAATAGAGCAGATAAATGTCACCCCTGTTTCACGTATTGAGTTCATCCTTTCCAAGATGATTCCTTATTGGACAGTCGGAATATTTATCGTCGGTTTCTCCATGTTGCTTGCATGGAAAATTCACGGTGTGACACCTGCGGAGGCTGTATGGATGGTGTTCCTGTTCAATATCGTGTATATATTCACTATATCGTCTCTCGGACTGACCATTTCTAATTACAGCGACAATATGCGTCAAGCGGCTATCGTGATGTTTTTCTTCATCGTCATATTCATTCTCACAAGTGGATTGATTTCGCCTATAGCCTCAATGCCCCACTGGGCACAAGAGACAACCCGCCTGAATCCGTTGCGCTATATCATAACAGCAATGAGAGACATATACCTTAAAGGCAGTACATTCTTCCAGCTCTTATCTCAGTTCTTACCTCTTTGCATTTACGGTGTGGTTGCAAGTGTGTGGGCTGTGATAAGTTTTCAGAAGAACAGCTGAAGGGCGCGTAGATAAACTGACAGACAACTCAAATATGGAAGATAAGCATTCTGTAACAAGCAAAGTGTTGGCTGCAATCGAAGAAAAAGGCGGCAACATTTCTTTCAATGAATTGGAGGAATCTACCGGACTGAGTTTCACTGAACTGTCCACGGCAATCGGGCAATTGGTGAAAGAAAACCTCCTGCTGATGCGCGTCAATCATTTTGCCAAAGACGTATGCCCCTACAAATCCTCACAGGATGCCCTGTACGGACGGTTTATGGACCTGCTGTTTGCGCATCACTGCCGGGAAAGAAGCGTGGCATTCTACGCTTCCAAAATGTGCATCACTCCCAAATATCTGGCAACTGTGGTAAAGGACATCAGCGGCAAAACCCCGACCGAATGGATACGGGAGGAAACAATCAGGGAAATAGAGCGTATGCTGTGCCATACGCAAATGCTCGTCAAGGAGATTGCATACCAGCTCAATTTCCCGAACGCGTCTTTTTTCGGTAAGTATTTTAAAGCGCAGAAAGGCATGTCTCCCACACATTACAGGGAAAACTATATCAATAACATTTAATCTTTAGACATATGAACAAAGAAAAGATCGGAGAAAGTGCCGGCATCGTCTGGCGCACGTTGCATAACAACAAGTATTCGTGGGAAGAACTCGTGAAAGCTACGGGATTGAACCCGCTGGAACTGGCCGCTGCCATAGGCTGGCTGGCGAGGGAAGACAAGATCAGCTTCTTGCCTGAACGGGGCATCATGTACTTCGAGGTGTATCAGGAACGCTATTACTGATAAGTGGCCGAAAAAAAACAAAGTAATTGAAAATGCAATGACCATGAGACAGCATATACATACTACATCCGAACGGGGACAGCCTCCTCTGATTACCCATGACTTCTGCCATGTGGCGGCAGCCAACTTTTTCCTGTTCTTCAGTTTCTATGCCCTGATGCCGTTACTGCCCTTTTATCTGTCGGAACAGTTCGCGGCAAACGGGTCTGTGGCGGGATTAGTATTGTCGAGCTATATGGCGGCGTGTATCGTAGTACGACCTTTCGTTGGTTATTTACTTGATACTTTCCGGCGGAGACCCGTTTATCTGCTGGCATATTTCTGTTTTGCAATTTTGTTCTGCGGTTATGCGGTGGCCACGGCTCTCGCATTGTTCGTCGTCATCCGCATGGCACACGGACTGGCATTCGGTGCGGCAACTGTTTCAGGCACGACTTTGGTCAGCCAGATTATTCCGCATTCACGGTTGGGCGAAGGACTGGGCATCTACGGGCTGGCGAACACACTTTCCATGTGCTTGGGGCCGATGCTCGGTCTGGCTGCTTACGGCAGGTTCTCGTTCGACACCATATTTGTTGGTATTACCGTGATAGCCTGTTGTGGTCTGTTGCTGGCTTCTTTGGTGAAAATACCGGCACGTGAACAAAAACCGCAACGGAAAATAACATTAAGCTCATTCTTTATTTCGTCTGGATGGTGGGCATCACTAACACAGTTATTGGTATTCATACCATACGGAGCGACAAGTGCTTATATTGCTGTTTATGCAAAGGAGTTGGGAATAGGCAACTACGGCGGACTTTATTTCACGCTGATGGCAATCGGTCTTGCCGTATCACGCCCGATTGCCGGGAAAAAGGTCGATAAGGGCATGATAACCCGATTGCTCGGTTTCGGTTTGACTATGGCATCCGTTACCTATTTCTTACTCTCCTATGTGGGGAACATTACAGGAACAGGACGAGTGGCGATATTCCTTATTATCGGACTGATGCAGGGATTCACATACGGATTGCTGCATCCTTCGTTCAACACACTGTTCGTCAAACTGGCTCCCCAAAGCCGCCGTGGAGCCGCCACATCAATGTTTCTTACAAGTAATGACATTGGCATCGGTATCGGGATGTTGATAGGCAGCATCGTGGCGGCACAATACGGTGGCTTTTATTTCATGTACCGTTTGGGAGCCGTTCTGAGTCTGCTGTCTTTATTACTTTTTTTGCTGAAAACTAAATCGCATTACCTTAAGAACAAAATAAGCTGAAAGAAGATATATAAAACAACATGAAAAAATTAAAAAATCGAGGTATTAAACTCTTGAAAGCAGTTCATTTACTATCCGCTTTCTTATGGACAGGCGGTGCTTTCAGTATGATGATTCTTGTCTTTTTCGTGAAACCGGATGAAGGTTATGGTATGCAAACATATGCTGGCTCGCTTAAAATGATAGATGATTGGATGGTCATTATTGGAGCTGTCGGTTGTTTCATTACAGGATTGTTATATGGAATCGTTACAAAATGGGGATTCTTCAAACATCGTTGGATTACAGTCAAATGGATCACAGCCTTGTATATGATGATTTCAGGAACGGTTGCGATGGGACCATGTGTGGATGGCAACGTGCTTTTATTAGAGGAAATATCTCAATACGGTTTGAATAGTGAGATATTTTGGAATAATGTGCTTTCAATAAAATGGTGGGGAGCTATTCAAATATTTCTATTGGTTGTCACTATCATTATATCCATATATAAACCATGGGAAAAGAAAAAACGGAATAACCATAATATAGGAACTACTAAAAACGATGCGTAAATTCATAGTTTTATGGTATATTATGGTGGCAATACTGGTATGCAGCATTGTGTACAAGTGGTATCAGGAAAATCAAACGTTAATATCTCAAACAAAAGAAATCAGCGAAATCAGTAATATCCGAAAAGGGATACGAAGAATTTACATGAGTATTGCCGAACTTTCGTTGTCTGGTGAAATGATTTTTGAGTGGAGCGACGCAGATTTTATGCTTTATAACTCCCGTCGTATCGCCGTGGATAGTATGCTCTGTCATTTAAGTTCCTTTTATCCGACAGAACATATAGACAGTGTACGTTGCTTGTTGGAAAATAAGGAGATGCTAATACGTAATATTGTGCAGGTACTTGACGAGCAACAATCCATCAGCAAAAAGATTGCCAGTCAAGTACCGGCTATCGCACGGAAAAGTGTGCAAGAACAGCCCAAGAAACCGAAACGGAAAGTTTTCTTGGGATTATTCGGGAAGAAAGAAGCCTCGGAACGACTGTGACCACAACGATGCTATACACACTTAACTGCAATATGAAATGCCTTGTTGATGGTTTTCTGTTCTCCCATATCCGCAAAATCACCCGCAAACAAGATTACACCGTGCTTTTTTCTATCTATGATGTAACGTATCTTATTTTCAATATTTTGTTCGTTCATTTTATTGTTTTCTTGTCGCCAAAAAAATATTTTTTGGCGACATATTCGATGCGAAAGTACAATAATTTTTCGAGAACGCGTAAACAATTCAGCGATTTTATCTCAATTCTATGTATTTATCCCGCTTCACAGGCTTTTCTCCGTCAGTAGCCGATGATATGCGGCAGCACTACGATAAGGGCAGTGCAGGATCAGAAAAACAAGCCTCTCGTTCATACCGCATTAAAACAACTTCGTTAGATCCATCAACAGAAACTCCTCCGCACTGATATCGCTGTCGCTGACGATGAACAACACCGTAGGGTTGAAAAGCCGCCTGAACTTGTCCAATCCATCCGTCCGCTTCTCTGCTCTTAATTGTCTTATATTCAGTTCTTTTATACATATTGCTGCATTTTATGCAGTGCAATGCGAACTTTTACGCAGTACCAAGATAACAAAATGAAAGCAAATCACAACCAGGTATCACATCCATATATATCTTGTATAGCTGTTTCCTATGGTTCAAAGATATAGAATATATCCGAAAAACGTTATGTAACATCTTACAATATTGATTTTATCCTGTAATTCGTAAGCGGGCAATGAAATAGCCGGACGCTTCTCCGCCAAAACGATACGGAAATTTGTCTCACTCATGTCAATTCCAAGCTCCATTTTCTTCAGCGACAGGCTGGATGTCTGTACCATACCTGCTAGTTATTCTCCGAGCCGATGGCAAACGTGTTATCAATGAGTGACATTTTTAGAATAATTGCGGTAATTGGAAATTTAGCGTATTTGCCAGACGATAATTGTGGTGTTCATGGACTCATCTGCTTTCGCCCGCTGCAAATGAAGATCCTGCAATTACAAATCATGGCGGGGCACTTCATTTTGCAACCCCACACCCTCATCATAACGTGCTCTCATGTGATTCTTTGATATGTAGCACGCTGCAATCGCAATTAATAGTTATTACATTTATCGGCAAGACTATTAAGATAAATTTCAATATTGGTATAATTCTCGTCCAATGTATAGGCAGATGCGTCAGAAGCACTTTTCGGATTTAAGCCATGCTTACTTTCCCAAACATCGGGCATACCGTCTCCATCACTGTCTATCAATGCCTTCTCTGCATTTAAAACGGGCCAACCACCTACATCCTCCTGTGAGTTGATAATACCGTTTATACCGAATGTACCAATCCCCTCTCTTACTTGACGTAAGACCTCACGATCATAACTATCCTGTGAGAAACTACATCCCACGGATTCCAAAATTCGCTGATAAGCAACAGCAGGCGTATCTTCATGAATCGGCTCACTCGGAAAAGGGAAATCGACCAAACAGGATGTGCATTCTCCAACACAATCAGTCACAGCACTGTGATTATCACGCGTCACGGCATCATCACCCGCCATCATGTTACCTGCCACATAATAACGCCCTGTTCCATCCTCTGCAACGTCAAGCAAACGGTGGTGTAGTGAAGCCGGTCCGGGTTTATAATAATTATTTACTATATTAATCTCAGCGTGATGTCCACCTCCATAAGCAGTTTTGAAACCCCAGTTATACACAACATTATTACGATAATCTACCCATTTTGTACCATCTACAGAGGAAAAACGAGGATTGCGACTTGCATGGTTCGCTAATAGATTATGATGGAAAGTAGCCTTATATCCTCCCCAAATACCTCCAAAGCCATGACTTCCTTTTGTATGAACCGAGGTGTTCAGACTATGAGTAACCAGACACCATTGTACTGTGAGATTCTCTGTTTTATAAATAGAGAGGCACTCATCAATACTCCAACTTACAGAGAGATGGTCGAGAATCACATTCTTCTGCCCGTAACGTCCACCACCTACACCGTCACTATCCAAACGATATCGATCCCCTACACGTACACGGATATAACGTATGATAACATTGCTGGCATTCACTACCAATGGATAATCCTTGAGACAAATACCGTCACCCGGTGCAGATTGCCCTGCTATAGTGATACTATCATTATTGACACAAAGCGGAGATTTTAACTCAATGTTTCCATCCACGGCAAAGATCACTATACGAGCGCCGGTTTGCTCCACTGCGTCACGGAAACTGCCCTCACCACTGTCATTCAGATTAGTCACGGTAAGTATACGTCCGCCACGTCCGCCAACAGTCCATTTACCATATCCTTCAGCTCCGGGAAAAGCTATTTGTTGCGCTTGCATACAAGTAATTGCAAAAAAGGAAAGCAATAAGAAAAGTGTATTCTTCATGATTACATTATTTTACTGTTTTGATTTTGTATTCTGAAACGTGAATCGTCATTCAAAAAGAAGAAAAAGGCGGTACTATCCCGGAGGAAAATCCACCTTTTTCTATTTTAAACACTCCTAGTCATCATATTAATAACATGGATGCTGTTGCTCGGCAAGTCCCGGATTTACATCGATAATAGCCGTAGTACTGAATGGCAGTATCTCTACCATATTCTTTTTCATGCCATAAAAGACACCAGTTTTACCCGTAATCCATGCATTATTGGAAGAAAGACCTTCAACATCTTCTACACAAAGATTTCCTTTTTGTTTAATGGAATTGATGCTGAACATGTTCAGAATTGTATATTCCACTTCTTCTACTTTCTTTGCGCCAGCCGGCACATCTTCGCTTTTGAAATAAACTTGTCCATCAGCCTCAAAGAATTTTCTTTTTATGGCACCTTTGGAACCGGAATTCAACGTATGCATTGTTGTCAGTTCTGTTTCAGAGAGTCCCATATCCACCAAATCCTGTTCAGTTATTGAGATGTAAGGTAAAGCTATCGTCGGATCTTCCCAAGACGGCGTTGAAGTCAGCTTGTAAGCACGATATACATCCACGTTTGCATATCTTCCTTCGCGCTTGGCCAATTGAACCAGCTTTTCCTTTTCAGCCGTCAGATAATCGACCAATATACCCCAACGGGCCAAATCACTCTTGCGCAGTCCCTCATTGGACAACTCCAGCTTGCGTTCCTGGATAATAAAGTTTCTAAATTCCTCATAACCGGAAGGAATTGTGCCAACCTTAGAGGCATCATTGTTGAATGCACGCAGACGAACCTCTTCCACAGCTTTTCGGGCTTCAGAAGTAGCACCGTTATTCAACTCATTCAAAGCTTCAGCATACATTAACAAAATATCAGAATAACGCAATATAGGCCAATTAATATCCCGCTTACTGTCAGATGAACCTCTGACCTTTTTCCAGTTAATGCGATATTTACCTACTCCCATGCCGGCAAAAGTATTCATTTGATAGGTATTGTTACCGGTAGATAAATTAAGCCCATAATTACATACCGAAACATCACGCCGTTGATCGTCCTCTTCAAACTCAAAATAGAATGTCGGCATAGCCATCATTTGGGAACCACCTTTACCCAGACTTTCATTATCCGTACCACTTGTAGGAATACCATTTGTATAACCGGTGCGCACATCCGGTCCATTAGTACTATACCAACCATACTCAAGCATAGTTTCATCATTATACTGCTGATTTCCCAAATCCCGGAAAATCTGGTCATAGTCTTCCAGCAATTTATTCTCTCCCTTAGTGATGACCGCTTTACAAGCGTCCGCTGCTATCTGATAAAGCTCCTTTATACGAGCGGCATCACTACGTTGCGCAATCTCTAAAGAACTCTGGGTGTACGGTACCGTATTCAGATCCCAACGTAAGGAATAACCAGCAGCATAGAGAGCGACGCGGGCCAATATGCCATATGCCGAATTCTTCGTGAAACGTTCGGGAGTGGCAACCATGCCTTCACTTTTCCAAGGCAACAATTCTACGGCACGCTGTAAATCCTCAATGCAATTATCATAAATAGTATCACGACTGACACGCGAAGAAGAAAATGTGGGCAAATCGACTGTTGGCACATTCGTGTAAGGCACGTCACCATAAAAACGAACAATATTCCAATAAGCATAGGCCCTTATCGCCAAAGCCTCACCCAACAGGGCATCTACTTTTTCTCTCTCACTGTCACTGACACTCATTTCCGGAAGATTCTTGACGCACACATTGGCATATTCAATAGCCTTATACATAGTGGTATAAGTAGAACTCAACATACTGGAGGTGGCAGTATAGTCATAGTTGGACACATTGTACTTGGAATTGGACTCTGTCGAAACCGACTCATCCGTTCCCATCAATAATTGATATCCCAATTCTTGGGTATGCAACCATGTATAACCACCCATCACGGTCATCTCCGCTCTTCCTACTGTTTCAAAAACAGTAGAACTATCCGCTTTTGATTCGGAAGGCATATCGAGCCAATCTTCACAAGAAGTGAAAACCAACAACATGGCAGCAGATATACCTAAAATATTCATTATCTTTTTCATATTCATTATCTAATTTAGAATGTTAAATTTACGCCTACTACCCAACTCTTAGAACGTGGATAAGATGAGTTATCTATACCCGGTGTCAAGGCACTGCTTGATGCGGACACTTCAGGGTCATACCCCGTATAATTGGTAAAAGTATGGATGTTATTCAAAGTACAATACACACGGGCATTACTGATCTTAGCGCGTTGCACTAGTTTCTTTGGTAAAGTATACCCCAAAGTGATAGTATTTAGGCGTAAGTAAGATCCGTCTTCCAAATAATAGCTACTGTGATCACTGATGGCAGTTTTGTTATTCCCTGAAATATTCCACAATGTATTACCATCATATTGGTGTGGATTCAACGCAGCCAAACGAGCCAGATCGGTACTTTCCTTACCCGTTGAAGGATCAATCAGAGTGAAACGGTTTTTCATTTTTTCTAGTGTGTTTTGATTAGCCAGGTACGGACCGATAAAACGTTGAGTACTCATATTGAACACATCATTTCCTACTACAAAGTTCATGAAAATAGTCAAATCAAATCCTTTATAGGTAAACGTATTATTCCAGCCTCCTGTAAAATCAGGGGACGCGTTGCCAATCACAGTACGGTCATTAGTACTCCATACCGGATTTCCATCTGCATCCACTTCACCTGCCGTCGGTTTATATTTAGCATCACCCGGCTTTACATTTTCACGATTAGAACCTTTCAGATAAGGGATACCATCCTTCAATGTATAACTGCCATCGGCATTTTGTGTAAAATCATCCGTTGTATAGATACCATCATAAATCAGCCCAAAGAATTGTCCCAACGGTTTTCCTTTTTCTATCTTAAAACCCATACGGGATTCGTAATCCTGAATGAAATAATCTGTCTCCCCATCACCGTAAATATCCAATACTTTTGAACGGTTGAAAGCTATATTGAAATCCATTGTCCAACTGAAATCCTTCGTGCGGATATTAGTTGTATTCAAAACAAATTCTACACCACGATTACGGATAGAGCCAATGTTCTGGAATTGATAGGTGTAACCGGTAGAAGTAGGAATCTTATTCTTAATCAATAGATTGGAGGATTCATTATTATACCAGTCCACAGACAGATTAATACGGCTATTAAGTATTGATATATCCAAACCAATATCGGCAGTAGTAGTTTTCTCCCACTTCAATCTTTCGTTTCCAAGTGTTGTACCGGGTACAAGTGTAATGTAATCACTACCATTATAGCCATAATGCCCCGATCCGTAATCTGTAGCATACATATTGTTGTCAACATTATTATTACCTGAAGTCCCATAACCTACCCGCAGTTTCAGATTCTGAAAGAAATCAAAGTCCTTCATGAAACCCTCTTCAGAGATACGCCATGCCGCAGACGCCGAGGGGAAATAACCCCACTGTTGACCACGGGCAAACTTGGAAGAGCCGTCGGCACGTAATGTTCCCGTAAATAAATAGCGGTCACTATAATTGTAAGAAAGACGACCAAAAAGAGAGACAAGGCCTGTCCGACTTTTTCCTGACGTCCACGTTTGCGGAGTACCCATACTGACATCATTCAATCCAAAGTTACCATCTGAGAATTTACGATATTCATTATCCAAGTTCATAGACTCTTGATACCAAGTTTCTTGACCAAGCAAGACATTAAAACGATGAGCTTCTTTCACATTAAATGCATAATTCAATGTATTTGTAATCTGCCAAGAGAACTTTTCACTGTTGTTACGGTAACCATATCCGTAAGGACTTTGATTGGAAGAAGCTGTCTTAGTATTACCGTTATCCCAATAATCCTGCCGAACTTGCTGCCACATATAACTTCCGGAAGTACGGAAAGTCAAATCCTTCAATATATCTATTTCGAGTCCAGCATTCACCGTAGCCATACGGGTATATTTCTCGTTAGTAATAGATTGGTTATTAATAATCGGATTATTTGCATCATAATTATCCCCGCCATACATTTCAGAGAAAAGATCAGCTAAATCAGAGCCTAGCAGTTGTTCATTGGTCCATTTCACACCACCTGTTACCGGCTGCAAAATAGTCTGCTTCAAGGTTCCTCCCAATGAACCACCTCCATCAACTTTAGTCATTTGTAAACTGGAAGAAAAATCAAACCGCACACCTTTCCATAATTCATGATTAATTTTAGCACGAATACTATTCTTTTGATAACCATGTTTATCCATTATACCGTCTTCACCCGTATAGTTGTAGCTCAACATGTATTTAGTTTTCTCGCTACCACCACTGATATTCACATTGTGATTCTGAGTGATACCTGTATTACCAAACACCTCATCCTGCCAATCAATGCCGGCACGATTACCGTACTCGTTAGCAATACGCCCATAGGCACCAGTATAAAAATCACCAGAATTAATATCTCCACCAAAAATATTCGAGAAGTTATCTTCATTGCCACGAAGCAATTGGAATTCATATTGATACTTTACATAATCTTCAACTCCCATTAAATCCAACTTCTTTCCTAAACGGTCAAAACTTACAAAACCATTATAAGATACTTCCGTCTTACCTGCCTTACCGGATTTTGTCGTAATCAATATAACACCATTCGAGCCACGAGCACCATAGATAGCCGTTGCTGAAGCATCCTTCATGACATCAATAGTTTCAATATCATTAATATCCACATTCTGCAAACCATTCTCCATCTGAAAACCATCAACGATATAAAGCGGTTCGGTACCTTGCGTAATAGATGTACCACCACGTACTGTAATATTGATGTCAGCACCCGGAGCTCCACTCTGTTGTACAATATTCACACCAGCCGCTTTGCCTGCTAATGCTTGCGCGGCAGTAGTCACAGGGGCAATGGCTAAATCCTTGCTACCAACTGAAACAGAAGAACCAGTCAATTCTTTACGTTTCACCTTCGCATACCCAATAGCAACGACCTCTTCCAACATTACTGAAGATTCTTTGAGCGTAACTGCAAAATGGGTTTTGTTTCCAATAAGAACAGTTTGATTTTCATAACCAATAAACGAAACCACCAATTCCTTAGCCGAAACTGGTACAGAGAGTTTGAAATTACCATCCATATCGGTAATAGTACCAATGGATTTGTCACCTTTCACCGTAACAGAAGCACCGATCACCACATCAATCGCATCGCGGACCGTACCGGTAAGCGTCTTGTTCTGGGCAAAAATACCTAAAGGACAACTTATCAACAAAAACGTCAATAAGTACATTTTTGTGTGTAAGATTCTCATAATTTTTTAATTTAATTAAATTTAACATTAACAAGATACGCTACAGTTGGCGTAAATATTTGAATACAAAATTCACGAATAATTAAATAATATTTATTATTCATTTTGATTGAAATATTATTTATTTTGACTTTTATCTCCAGTTATCGTTCACTTGATTTGCGTGTTTCAGCGAAAACATTTAATTTTGTCCCGATTTCAACTATAAGGGGTGCCCTAATATGACGGGCTGAGATCATACCCATTGACCTGATCCGGGTAGTGCCGGCGGAGGGAAAAAGAAGAAAAGTCCCCCTTTTCTGTATTAATCTTTAATAGTTAAAATGTAATGAGAAAACATGTAATGGCGGCCTGCCTGCTGATGGCAACGCCGGGTGTCTGTGCGCAGACGCATGAGAAAGACAGCTTGCGGGTGATAAGCCTGAAGGAAGTAGAAATTATCTCTACCCGTGCCACGGGAACCACACCAGTGGCGTTTACCAACGTCAGTAAAGAACAACTTAAAAAGCAGAATTTCGGACAAGACCTGCCCTATTTATTAACCATGATACCTTCTGCCATTACCACAAGTGATGCAGGGGCCGGTATCGGTTATACAACCTTACGCATACGCGGTACAGATGGTACGCGAATCAATGTCACCGCCAACGGTATTCCTATCAATGATGCAGAAAGCCACACCGTATTCTGGGTAAACCTGCCAGACTTTGCTTCTTCCGTAAAAAACTTGCAGGTACAACGGGGCGCAGGTACTTCCACCAATGGTGCAGGTGCATTCGGCGGTAGTATCAATATGCAGACAGGAGACTTCTCATTGAAACCGTACGCTGAAATCAATGCCTCTTACGGCTCATTCAATACCCACAAAGAGACGGTGAAAGTAGGTACCGGACTTATCAACGAACATTGGTCTTTTGACATACGGTTATCCAATATCAGTTCAGATGGTTATATAGACCGGGCATCCGTTGGCTTAAATTCCTACTATGCCCAAGGTGGATATTATAATGACAACACATCGGTGAAATTAATCACTTTCGGCGGAAAAGAGCGCACCTATCATGCATGGAATTATGCCAGCAAAGATCAAATGGCAGCATTCGGACGCCGTTTCAACTCTTGCGGATACATGTATATTGAAGATAAAAGCGGAGGGATACATCAACCGGAGATTGATTACGATTATGGTGTCAAAGAAGCCGATCAACTAATCAAAAATGGTGGCACTTTTCACTTCTATGATGACCAGACGGATAACTATGTACAAAAGAACTATCACCTGTTGGTCAACCACACCTTTACTCCGCAATGGCGTCTGAATGCCGGCTTGCACTATACAAAAGGAGATGGATATTATCAGGAATACAAGATTGGACGTAAATTGGTAGAATATGGCATGAAACCCTATGAAGTAAGTGGAGAAAACGTGACCCAAAGCGACCTTGTTCGCAAAAAAGCAATGGATAACTGGTTTGGTGGAGGAATCTTCTCCGTAAATTATACCAATGACCGACTGAATGCTTCACTGGGTGGCGATCTGAATCGTTATGATGGCGACCATTTCGGTAAAGTACTATGGGTAAAGAACTATCTGGGGCAACTAAACCCTGATAATGATTACTACCGCAACAACGCTACTAAAAACGATGGAAATATCTATCTGAAAGCCAACTATGAGTTAGGTGGGGGTGTCAGTGCATACGCCGATCTGCAATACCGTCACATCACCTACAAGATGCATGGTCAGAATGATAAATGGAACGATGATATGAGCGCACTTCAACCCCTGCATATTGAAGATAAGTTCGACTTCTTCAACCCGAAAGCCGGTTTGTTCTGGCAGATTAATACTAACAACCGTCTATATGGTTCATTCAGTGTAGCCCATAAAGAACCTACGCGCAATAACTATACCGACGGAAAACTAACCGAACATCCCAAAGCAGAACGCTTATTCGACTATGAACTGGGATATACCTTTGCCAACTCATGGTTGAATCTTGGCGCTAATCTCTATTACATGGATTATAAAGACCACTGGTATTGACAGGCGAAAAGAATGAAATTGGCGAAGCTGTAGCAGCCAATGTACCCGACAGTTATCGCATGGGTATAGAACTCATGGCTGGATTGAAACTGAACTGTGGTTTCCAATGGGATATCAATGCCACCTTCAGCCGTAACCGTGTAGAGAAATTCTCCGAAACATTGTACGAATGGGAGGACCCCGCTACAGAAGCATGGAAAATAGATCGTGGCAATACCCCTATCTCTTTCTCACCGGACTTTATTCTGAACAATCGTTTCAGTTATACATATAGAGGATTTGAAGCAGCCCTGCAATCCCAATACGTCAGCAAGCAATATATGACCAATGCTAAACGTTATGATCAGATATTGGATGCTTACTTCGTTAGCAATCTGAACCTGGCATATACCTTCAAACTGCCTCGCATGAAGTCAGTCACAGTGGGTTGTACGATATATAACCTGTTCAATGAAACATACGAAAACAACGGTTTCGCAGGTAGCGGATATTCCCTCAATGACGCAGGGGAAAAAGAACGTTACAGCTATGCAACCTATGCGGCACAGGCCGGAACCAATGTACTGGGACATATCTCTTTGAGTTTTTAAAGCATGGAATGAACTCTCGAATTATCGAACCATCATCGGTCTTGTTTACCTCTGGTTAGAATACCGGGCGAGTATCTATCTTTGGATAGCGGGCATCATCATGCCTGCTATCTACATTTTCGTCTTTTACGATGCCGGACTGTATGCTGACTTCGGAATAAATATCTATATCTGGGGACGGCTATCTACAGCTGGATGATGTGGAAATATGGCAGTTTTGTAAGACGAAAACTGCATCTGCATATCAAAGAAGGACAGCAAGAACTTCCCATTACCCGTATGCCGATGAAATATTACCTGCCCTCGGCATTGTATTCACCGTTACTTTTGTCGGTATTGCCTGGATACTCATTTGTTTCACCAACAGTAGTGTACCCTGGCTTGATTCTTTCACCACTGCCTTCAGTATCGTAGGCATGTGGATGCTGGCACGTAAATATGTAGAATAGTGGTGGGCATGGATTGTGGTGGACATTGTCAGTGCAGGGCTCTATGTTTACAAAGACCTTGATTTCACGGCAGGACTGTATGCTTTTTATACAATAATTCATATCTTTGGCTACTTCAACTGGAAAAAGTGGTAGAGTGATAAGGTGATAAAAGAAAATAAGAATTCAGCGGAACTCTGCGTTCTGTAATGAACCAGAAGCAGTAATCTTAGCCAATACAGGATATTACTCTCTAAAGTTTTCCGCCTATGCTTGCAGAAGATGACGCGTTTAAAAACAGGTGATCCAGTGAAACACCTGTTTTTAGACATGCCTTACATATTGTTGCAGACAACATATCAATATGCTCTTTACATGGTAAGAAAATGTTCACTATCAAAGCCATTCTGGAGCAGGTGCAGAATCAAGAGACCAATTTTCCGCAATCACCTGACCAATAGGAAGTGCCGGATTTTTTACGGTCGCCTATAAATATTCATCGGACCGAACGAGATTGCCATTATTTGTCAACAACGCATACCGGAACACTATTGAACCATTAGGTTTCTTCTAACCAACGTAAGCAGTTGAGCAGAAATATAAATAACTTTTTATATCACCGTTTATTTAGATATGTCCACTCTGTATTTGCTCGGTGCCACACCTGTGTATTTTTTGAAAAACTTGCAGAAGGCGGCCTGTTCGGAGAAACGCAGGGAAACGGAGATTTCGAGGATGGAAAGGCGGTCGTCTTTCAGGAGCATGGAGGCATATTGCACCATTTCCTCGCAAAGGACTTCATGTGGGGTCTTTCCGAGCATATCCTTTATGGTGCGGGCGAGGTGCTTGGGAGATATGTTCAGTTTCTCGGCGTAGAAACCGATGCTGTGCTCCGTGCGGAAATGTTTCCAGACCAGTTTTAGGAAATCGGTGACAATGATGTCTCTCCACCCGACCACCGAATTGCTTTTGTTGCTCTCTTTCTGATGTGTCAGCATAATGTTTCCCAGTTCCAGCAGGAAAAGTTTGAAGTAAGTCTCTACCAGTTCTTGCCGATAGTAATGTTCGAGGTCGGACAAAGCCCTTTCCAAAGCTTGCAACTGACTCTCCAACAACTCATTCTCCTTTTCCGAAATGTCGATGACCGGCAGATAAAGCCTGTCTTGAAAATAATTCTTCGGTCCGGGTTTCAGTCCGTCCATGGATTTTCCTGTAAACTCGAACGTGGGCAACAGGCAGTAGGCTTGCATGTCAGGACTGGTGCGCACAATCTCCACTCTCGCCCAGTCCAGCAAATCCAACAGCGAGCAGGCACGCATTTCATACTCCCTGCCATTCACAAGCAACGTCAGCCACCCATGGCTTACCAGTATCAGCAGGCGGCAATCATTAATGGAGCGCCCCTCTATGTTCTTGAATTCGGAAGGAGTGAAAAGTGTTACCTTGTCAGCCAGAACGTGTGACGGTGAACAGAGTGCGGATATGTTTTGCAGGTTCATATGTTTTTAGACGTTTTATTATATTGGCAAAGTTACAATATTTTGTGTTTTTAACAGGACAGGGGGCATTGAAAACGACTTTCACTATGTTAAAATGTATTTCAAATGCGACTTTTGGACAAATACAGGTCCATGATGATAAAATATATCGGTCTGATATGTACTTACCTTTGCACATGTTTTTGATAACAATTCCAATATTAAAAATATGAATCAGAAAAGTATTACTATGATGGGTCTGTGTCTGTTGCTCTTCTCCGCCTGCCAACAGGGCGGTGGGGAACACTCGGCGGTAGTCGAATATCCGCTGCAGACACTAAAGGCGGAGGACAGGGAGTTGTCCGTAAAATATTCGGCGGTAATCGAGGGAAAGCAGGATGTGGAGGTGCGTCCGCAGGTATCCGGAATCATCACGCGCGTGTGTGTGGAGGAAGGCGCATCTGTCCGAAAAGGACAAGTGCTTTTCATCATCGACCAGGTGCCCTACCAGGCCGCTTTGCAAAAGGCGAAAGCAGCAGTGGCCACGGCAGAGGCCGGGCTGGCGACCGCCAAACTCAACTTAGACGGGAAAGAACAGCTTTACCGGGACAAGGTGGTGTCGGATTTCGACCTGCGCACTACGCAGAATGCCTACAAGACAGCCGAGGCCACCCTGCTACAGGCCCAGGCAGAACTGAGGGATGCAGAGAATAATCTGTCATACACGGAAGTGAAAAGTCCGGTGGACGGGCAGGCAGGCATGACCTCGTTCCGTGTGGGTGCACTGGTCAGCCCGTCCATGTCGGAAGCGCTGGTCAGCGTATCGGACAATTCGGAGATGTACGTTTACTTCTCGCTCACCGAGAAGCAGGTACTGGCACTCACCGAACAGTATGGCTCCACGGACAAGGCATTGGAGTCTTTTCCCGACATTACGCTGCAGCTGAACGACGGCAGCATTTACGGGCAGACGGGACGGATAGACGTCATCAGCGGCATGATAGACAAGACCACAGGGACAGTGCGCCTGCGTGCCGTGTTCGGCAATAAGGGTAAACGACTGATGAGCGGCGGCATGGCGAACGTGGTAATGCCTTACAAGCGCGAGCAGTGCCTCGTCATTCCGCAGGGAGCTACCTACGAGATACAGAACCGCATCTTCGCCTATAAGGTGGTAGACGGCAAGACGGTGTCGGCACCCATCACGGTATTCGAGATAAATGACGGCAAGGAGTACATCGTGGAGGAAGGACTATCCGAGGGAGACGTCATCATAACCGAAGGCGCCGGATTGGTAAAGGCCGGCACAGCGGTTGTGGCACAAGGCTCAAACAATTAATCGTATAAAATTCAAACCATACATTCAGACATGAAACTGCAAAATTTCATAGACCGTCCCATCCTTTCGATGGTGATTTCGGTCGTCATACTTGTGGTGGGACTCATCGGACTCTACGCTCTGTCCGTGGAGCAGTATCCCGACATAGCGCCGCCCACCATCCGCGTCTCCGCCACCTACAGCGGAGCCAACGCCGAGGCGGTGCAGAAGAGCGTCGTCGTGCCGTTGGAAGAGGCCATCAATGGCGTGGAGAACATGACCTACATGACCTCCACGGCCAGCAACACGGGCAGCGCGGAAATCACGGTCTACTTCAAGCAAGGCAGCAATGCCGACATGGCTGCCGTGAACGTGCAGAACCTTGTATCTACCGCCACGTCGCTGCTGCCTGCCGAAGTGACCAAGATCGGCGTCACCACGCGCAAACGCCAGAATAGCCAACTGAAGGTGTTCGGACTATTCAGCCCCAACGGCACATACGACGAGACCTTCCTGACAAACTACTTGAACATCAACGTGAAGCCGGGCATCCAGCGCATATCGGGCGTGGGCGAAGTGAACGTGATGGGTGGTGCCTATGCCATGCGCATCTGGCTGAAGCCCGACGTGATGGCGCAGTACGAGCTGGAACCGAGCGATGTGGAGGCGGCACTTGCCAGCCAGAACGTGGAAGCATCTACAGGTGCCATAGGCGAGGACTCGAAGAACGTATTCCAATACACGCTGAAATACCGCGGTCGCCTGGAGGAAGAACAGGAATTCGAGGAGATAGTCATACGTGCCTATGACGACGGCCGCGTGCTGAAGCTGAAGGATATCGCCACTGTGGAACTGGGCGCACAGAGCTATTCATACACGGGTGCCGTGAACGGTTGCCCGGGCAGTAGCTGTATGATAAACCAGATTTCGGGTACCAACGCCAATGAAATCATCATTAATATAGACAAGTATCTGGAGGAAGTAAAGGCATCGCTGCCCGACGACATGGAACTGGTGGAGCTGATGAGTACCAAGACCTTCCTTGACGCATCCATCAATGAGGTTATCAAGACCTTGCTCGAAGCCATCGTGTTGGTGGTGCTGGTGGTGTATGTCTTCCTGCAGAACCCGCGCTCCACGCTGATTCCTACGGTGAGTATCTTCGTGTCGCTCATCGGCACGTTCGCCGCTCTCTATGCGGCAGGGTTCAGCATCAACCTGCTGACACTCTTCGCACTGGTGCTTGCCATCGGTACGATTGTGGATGATGCCATCATTGTGGTAGAGGCTGTACAGGTGCGCTTCGACGAGGGCGAACGGTCACCCTACCGTGCGTCGGTAGATGCCATGAGCGGCATCGCCTCGGCCATCGTCACCTCCACGCTGGTGTTCATGGCAGTGTTCGTGCCCGTGTCTTTCATGAACGGCACGTCGGGCGTGTTCTACACGCAGTTCGGCATCACCATGGCGGTCGCCGTGGGCATCTCGGCCATCAACGCCCTGACGCTCTCGCCCGCACTCTGTGCCTTGATCCTGCGTCCCAACCAGATAGTCAAGGAGGGCGAGAAGCTGGAGTTCTCCACCCGCTTCCGCCTGGCGTTCGACTCGGCCTTCAAGCGGCTCGTACTGAAATATAAGGTGGGCGTGAAGTTTTTCCTGAAACGTAAGTGGGCGGTATGGGCTTCGCTGTGTGTGACATGCGTACTGCTGTGCTACCTGATGAGCACGTCGCGCTCCGGCCTTGTGCCCTCGGAGGACACCGGCTCCATCTTCATCAGTTTCGACGCGCCCGACGGCAGCACACTAGCAGAGTCGGCATCCATCATGGGCGAGATTCAGGACGAGCTGAAACAGATTCCGCAGATAGAGAGCTTCAACATGGTGGCGGGCTTCAGTATGGGCACGAGCGGCGCCTCGCACGGCATGTTCATTGTGAAGCTGAAGCACTGGGACGAGCGTCCCGGCAAGGAGAACAGCGTGGATGCGGTGCGCGAGGAAATCTACCGCCGCACGGCTCACATCAAGAACGCCACGCTCTTCGTCTTCGCACCGCCTATGATTATGGGCTACGGTTCGGGTAACAACTTCGAGATGTACATGCAGGACCGTGCCGGAAAGGGCATGGAGGCACTGAGCGAGGTGACCAACAACTTCCTGGCCGAGCTGAACAAGCGGCCGGAGATACAGATGTCGTACACGCAGTTCAGTCCCAACTTCCCGCAATACCGTGTGAACGTGGACGAGGCGCAGTGCCAGCGGGCGGGCGTCACCACGAGTAACGTGCTGGCGGTACTCTCCGGTTACTACGGAAGTATCTATGCCTCCAACTTCAATCGTTTCACCAAGATTTACCGCGTCATCCTGCAAGCAGCGTCCGACGACCGCAAGAGCATGCAGTCGCTCGACAACATCTTCGTAAAGACGGCCAACGGCATGGCTCCCGTGAGCCAGTTCGTCACGCTGACCAAGACCTACGGTGCCGAGTCATTGGAACGTTTCAATATGTTCTCGTCCATCAAGGTGCAAGGTATGCCCGCCACGGGCTACAGCTCCGGCGACATCATCAAGGCCATCAGCGAGGTGGCCGCGCAGACGCTCCCCACGGGCTACGGCTACGAGTTCGGCGGCATGACGCGTGAGGAGGTGCAGATGGCCGACTCGCACACCACGGTCATCATCTACGGCGTGTGCATCCTCTTCATCTACCTCATCCTCTGCGCGCTCTACGAGAGCCTGTTCGTCCCGATGGCGGTCATCCTCTCCGTGCCGTTCGGACTGCTGGGTAGCTTCCTCTTCGCCCGCATTTGGGGACTGGAGAACAACATCTACCTGCAGACGGGACTCATCATGCTCATCGGCCTGCTCTCGAAGACGGCTATCCTTATGACCGAGTACGCCACCGAACGCCGCAAGGCGGGCATGTCGCTCACAATGTCGGCCATCGTGGCCGCCGGCATCCGTCTGCGCCCTATCCTCATGACCGCCCTGACGATGATATTCGGCTTGCTGCCGCTGATGTTCGCATCGGGCGTGGGTGCCAACGGTAACTCCACGCTGGGCGTCGGTACCGTGGGCGGCATGTTCGTGGGCACCGTGGCGCTGCTGTTTGTAACGCCCGCTTTCTTCATCACCTTCCAGTGGATAGAGGAACGGGTAATGGGTAAACGTAAGAAAGAAAGGGAAAACGCATGAAACGACTTATATATATAATAATGTGTGCGGCGCTGATGAGCAGCTGCCGCATATACACGAACTACCAGCGACCGGAAGGCCTGCCCACAGACAGTCTCTTCCGTGACAATCCCGTGGCCACGGCCGACACCTCATCGCTGGGCGACCTGCCGTGGGAAGAGGTGTTCCGCGACGGGCAGCTGCAGGCGCTCATCCGCTACGGACTGGAGAACAACACCGACATGCAGGTGGCTCTGCTCCGCGTTGACCAGGCTAAGGCCGGACTCAATGCCGCCCGCCTTGCCTTCCTGCCCTCGCTGGCCTTCGCGCCGCAGGGTACTATACAGAGCATTGACGGCGCCAAGGCCACCAAGACCTACGAGCTGCTCCTGCAGGCGAGTTGGGAGATAGACCTCTTCGGCAACCTGCGCAACGCAAAGAAAGGCTCGCAGGCGACGCTCCTCCAGCAGAAAGCCTACCAGCAGGCGGTGCGCTCGGAGCTGATAGCCGGCATCGCCACCGCCTACTACTCGCTGCTGATGCTTGACGAGCAGGTGGACATCAGCGACCGTAACCTCGCCATCTGGCAGGAACAGGTGCGCACGCTTGAAGCCCAGATGAAGGTGGGCGGGAGCACGGAGAACGCCGTGACGCAGGCCCGTGCCAACTTCTACGAGCTGCAGGCCGCGCACAACGAGCTGCAACGCCAGCAGCGCGAGGCGGAGAACGCACTATGCACCCTGCTGGGCATGACCTCGCAGCCCGTCAGCCGCGGCACGCTTGCCGGGCAGCAGTTGCCCGACCGGCTCACCACGGGCGTGCCCCTGCGGCTGCTCTCGCGCCGCCCCGACGTGGTGCAGGCCGAGATGACGCTCGCCGCGGCCTACTACTCAACGAACCAGGCACGCTCGGCCTTCTATCCCAACGTCACGCTGGGCGGCAGCGCGGGCTGGACCAACGCCCTCGGCCAGGGCATTCAGAACCCCGGCGGCTGGATACTGACGGCGCTCGGCTCGCTGACGCAGCCCATCTTCCAGCGCGGCAAGCTGATTTCCAACCTGCGCGTGTCAAAGGACGAGGAGGATATAGCGAAGCTCAACTACCGTCAGGCACTGCTCAACGCGGGACAGGAGGTAAACGACGCACTCTATGCCGCCGAGTCCTCCCGCCGCAGTCTCGAAAGCCACGAACAGCAGCAGAAACAGGCGGTGCGCACAGTGCAGACTTCCGAGTCGCTCTACAATACGAACAACGCCACCTACCTGGAGTTGCTCGCCGCCCGCCAGTCGCTGCTCAGTGCCGAGTTGAACGTGGCGGCCGACCGCTTCGCCTGCCTGCAGAGCGTCATCACCCTCTATAACGCCCTGGGAGGCGGAGCAGAATAAAAAGCGACGAAGGAGATATGGCATTGTGGAGATTTGTGTTAAAGAAAAATAAAATCATTTTCCAGACGACCTGAAACACAATAATAGTAACATGAAAGTAACTTGGTGATGTAGATTTAACTTATTGCAAAATAATTGTTTATGTAGTAAATTTGCATCATTAAAAAGATAAATATCTCTGAAGTGTAACATTAAAAAACAAGAAACGTATGAAGAATGTAGTTTTAATCGGAGCAAGCGGATTTGTAGGTTCAGCGATTCTGAACGAGGCACTGTATCGCGGTCATAAAGTAACGGTCATCGCACCGCATCCCGAAAAGATAACGGTGGAAAACGATAACCTGACGGTTGTAGGGGGCGATGCCACCAATCCCGATGTATTGGCTGAGATTGCCAAAGGCAAGGATGCTGTCATCAGCGCGTACAACCCCGGTTGGGCGAATCCGCGCCAGTATGAGGAGACATTGGAGAATTATCCGAAGATTGTAGAAGGTACGAAGCGTGCGGGAGTCGGCCGTCTGCTCATCGTGGGCGGAGCCGGAACGCTGTTCGTCGCTCCGGGGCTGCGCCTTGTGGACACGGGTAACCTGCCTGCCGAATGGTTGCCGGGAGTGAAGTCGATGGGCGAGTTCTACCTTGACTATCTGATGAAGGAGAAAGATGTGGACTGGGTGTTCTTTTCTCCGGCTGGCAACCTCGGCAACATGGGGCAGAACGGACCGGGCAAGCGGACGGGCAAGTTCCGTTTGGGCAAGGACGACATGCTGTTCGACGAGAATGGTGAAAGTTTCATCTCCGTGGAGGATTATGCATACGCCATGATTGACGAATTGGAACAGGAGAACCACCATCGTGAGCGTTTTACCATCGCATATTGATAAAAACAGGTTTTCGATGAAAAGATTATTCCTTTTGTCATTTCTTGCCGTTGCGATGCTGAGCGGTTGCAACGGCAATGTCTCCAGACAGGCGGGCGAAGATATCGGTAACGAGTGTTGCGCCGGCAAGCAGGCGACGCCGCTGACACGGGAGGAAATCAAGTCACGGTCATTCGGCGAACTGTTCGACACGATTGATGTAAAAAACATCCGGGAAGACGTGTTTACACTGGTAGGTGAAGACTACGGCATTCTGACCGCAGGTACGCCGGAGAAATTCAACTCAATGGTGACAAGCTGGGGCGGCTGGGGTATCGTGTTCGGCAAGCCGGGCGTGTTCCACTTCCTGCGTTCCAATCGCTACACGCTGGAACTGATGCGTGAGCAGCAGGTCTACACTGTCTCGTTCTTTGACAATGAGTTCAAGGACGACATCATGCAGTTTGGCATGAAGTCGGGTCGTGACTCGGACAAGATGAAGGAGACAAAGCTGACCGCCGTGCAGACACCCGACGGCAATCCGGCTTACAAAGAGGCGAAAATCATACTTGAATGCTGCCTGGCCGAGGTGACGACCGTTGTCCCCGAAGACTTCTATAACGAGGAAGACCGCAAGTTTGTTGTAGATGCCCATGCCGAGACGGGCGAATATCACAAGCTGGTGCTGAGCCAGATAACAAAGGCCTGGGTAAGAAAATAAAACGATGGAAAAAGCATTCAGATTCTTATCGTCGCATCGTGACGTAGCCTTTGCCACAACCGAAGGCTACGTTCCCAAGATACGGGTGTTCCAAGTCATGAAACAGGACGGAAGCGCACTATATTTTGCCACAGCGCCCCACAAGGAAATCTATCGCCAGTTACAGGCGAATCCGCACGTGGAGCTGTTGGCGATGGAGGGAAACATCTCCGTACGCATGGGCGGCACAGTGCGTTTCGACGTGCCGCATACTGCGCACGCTGCTCGACGAGCGGCAGGAATACCGTTCTATGGAAATGCCTGTCGGCTTGAAGGAGCGGCAGCGACTGATGCGTGCCCTGTTGAATGTACGTCCGTCGTACGCTGTCAGCCCCGAGTTCATGGGAGCGCAGGACAAGGAACTGCAAGAACAGTTGGCAGAGAAAGGAGTGGTGGGACTGGATGACATTTCCTCGTGTCCGGGCCATCCGTACCTGCGCCTTTGGCAGGGCGACATCACCCGCCTGCGTGTGGATGCCATCACAAATGCCGCCAACAACCGGATGCTCGGCTGCTTCGTTCCCCTGCATGGCTGCATAGACAACGCCATCCATTCGGCGGCGGGTGTGCAACTGCGTTTGGAATGCCAACGCATGATGGAGGCACAGGGACATCCCGAACCGACTGGCGGCACAAATAGCCATCGCCACCGTGACCGATTATTTGGATGTTCATCCGGCAACGAATATAAAGACTGTTATTTTCAACGTATTCAAAGATGAAGACTACCTTATCTACAAGCAACTCCTCGGATAGTGCACGGACGGATGACTACCTCCGGCGCATAGAGGAAGCCCGGCAGGTCATTGCTTCGGCAGAAGCCGTGCTTGTCGGTGCCGGGGCGGGATTTTCGACTGCTGCCGGACTGGTGTATGATGGTAAGAAATTCCGTGGCTATTTTGCAGACTTTATCGCACGGTTCGGCATTACCGACCTTTATACTTCGTCTTTCTACCCTTATCCCTCGGAGGAAGTGCGGTGGGCATACTGGGCGAAGCACGTCCACATGATTCGTTATGCCCCTCCGGCAATGCCGCTTTATCGTGCACTGTTGGAGACGGTTCGGGCGAAAGAGTATTTCGTCATTACGACCAATGTGGACGGACAGTTCCGCAAGGCGGGTCTTTCGCCGGAACGCATCTTTGGGGTGCAAGGTGACTACGGGCTGATGCAGTGCCGCAAGCCCTGCCACGACAGCCTTTACAGTAACGAACAGGCTGTCTCTGCCATCCTGCCCGCCATCAGCGATTGCAGCATCCCCCCCGCAGCTCGTTCCCGTTTGTCCCGTTTGCGGCGGCCCGATGGATATCCATGTCCGTGCGGATGCCAGTTTCATTCAAGACAAGGCTTGGTACGACATGGCTGACCGTTACGAGAGTTTCGTTTCCCGTTATGCCTGTCGCCATATTGTCTTTCTTGAATTGGGTGTAGGTTTCAATACGCCCACCATTATCCGTTATCCTTTTGAGCAGATGACCTATCGCAATCCGAAGGCTGTGCTCATACGCTTGAACAAGGACTATCCCGATGCCATTGCCGAGAATCGCCACCGTCCCCTTTCGTTCGGAGAAGATGTGAGCATGGTGATAGAGGATTTGGAGAAAGAATAAGGAATTTACGTCTTGATAAATCATTATCAGAAGAAGAATAAAAACGTGAAGGAATGATATTAAACATATACATAACGGTAATTACCCTGATTTCAAACAAATGGAATAATGAAAAAAATGACTCTTTTACTCATACTCGGTAATTTGGCGAGTTTCGGACCGTTTGTTACCGATTTCTACTTACCATGTCTGCCCAAGCTGGCCGACTGGTTTTCGACATCGACATCGCTTGTCCAGATGAGCTTGACGGCAAGTATGATCGGACTGGCGGTAGGTCAGTTGCTTATCGGTCCGGTGGCAGACAAGTACGGTCGTCGCCGTCCATTACTATGGTGTTTGGCTTTCTTTGTCGTTGCCACTGTGGGGTGTATCGTTTCACCTAAAATCCATTGGTTTGTCTTCTTCCGTTTGTTACAGGGAGTGACAGGAGCCAGCGGACTTGTCATTTCCAAGGCAATGGTGGCAGACCTCTATACAGGGAGCGCAATGGGGAAGTTCTTTGCTGCACTTACCGCCATCCAATTCATCTCGCCTATTCTTGCCCCGTTATTGGGCGGAGTCATATTCAATCTTGCATCGTGGCAGGGCATATTCATCGTGCTGGGCATGTGGGGATTGCTTCTGCTTTGTGCCGGTTCACGCTTGAGCGAGACACTTGCGGTGGAGAAGCGGTTGCAACTGCCCATCCGCAAGTCGCTCACGGCTTTCCTGCCCGTGCTGCGTAACCGCCGTTTCATGGTGATGAATCTCTTTCAGGCATTCGTCTCGGCGGTGTTCTTCTCTTACATATCCGCCTCACCGTTCCTGTTCCAGCATCAATTCGGGCTTTCCCCCATGAACTACGGTTTCTGTTTCGCTTTCAATGCCATCGGACTGATTATGGGCAGTATGCTTGTGGTCAGACTGAAGCAGCAGCAATCCTGCCTGATGCCCGGCACCATCGGTCTGTTGCTGACGTGTGGCCTAACTTCGTTTGCGCTGCTTGCCGAATGGCCTTTCATCGTGTTCGAGGTTACGTTGTTCTTTATGATTTTCTCCTGTGGCATGCTGATACCCATAGGCAATACGTTGGCTCTCGATTCTGAACGGGAAAACAAAGGCATTGCCGCCGCCCTTCTCGGAGCCGTAGCTTTCTTGTTCGGCGGACTGGCAGCTCCATTGGTAGGTCTTGGCAATCTGATATATTCCACAGTCATCTTGTTCATGACAGGTGCATTGATGGCACTGTTTTCGTGGTTGCATGCCCGACAGGTGTTTAATTATACTGAAAAGACGTAAACATTCTTTTAGTTTTGCACATTTGAAAGAGAAACATCTATTCCATTCATCTGTAAGCGGTTGAGCAAATACATCTTGCGCATTTGATTTTTCCCAAGAGAGATCACTCTACTTGAGTTATATTTGTGCTGGGAGTAAGACTTATCGGTTCATCAGAGGTTCAGGTTGCGTGTATAAATGTTTCTACCGCGAAGAAGGCTTTCCGTTAGAAACCGGGGAAGGCGGTCGAAGAGGCTGTGGATGAACAAGCGGCCCTTCTCTGTCCACACCGTATGCATGGCCGTGCTGGTCTCCCCACTGCGGTTCTGCCAGCTGTGCGTATGGGTTCGTGCATATCCTTCCTTCTGATAGCGTGTGGTGAGCAGCCAGGTACCGCCCTGGCGGAACTGGATACCGGGAGCCTTCAATCTGAGATTCAGTTCCCTGCCGCTCAAGTCCAGCCCCTTGGCGATCTGCGTGACCCGTATAGGTGCCTGAAGAATAGAGCACCTCATCGAAATAACACGCCTTGAGAGCTTGCAAGTTCAGTTTAAGGGCCGTCAGCGCGTTTTCTTTTTCAAGGTGGGATTTCCCTGTCTCGTTCCCTGATTTGGCTCTCGGGCAGAAACAGAGCCCGTGAAAGCAGTTCCGCATCCGTTTCCCCTTTTTTCCAGCAGGTAGCCGCCCTCCTTAAGCGTGCGCGGTACCAGCTCATCGAAACTCCAGCTCTAGAACCTCTTGGCTGAGGGCAGGCGGCTGCCGACCATCAGATGATACAGCTTCCCCTCATCAATGAACTTCACTTTCTGTCGGCCGCCCGCCGTAAGGAAGTCGTGGATGCGTACCCCCTTCGGTTTGCAATGGCGGTTGACGGCGTCCTTGGGATTAGCGTATCCCAAGGACGAGGGCACGTCCCTGACAAGTGTCTTTTGGAGCCATGAATCTCACTACTGTCCATTGCAGACCGGAATCCACAACATCGGAAATTATCTGCCTGATACACTTTTTTGCTTTAGGCAGGAATATGGATGCCATGATTCCCGGTACAACGGTTATAACTGAGCGTCTGTCTTCACCTGACCTTATACTTGGTGTCGCCCATGTTATATAACGGTTGACACCGACAGCTTTCATGGCAGAGATTATGTCGCTATTTGCATGTACGGCTGCTTTATCCTCGTGAAACGGACACATCGAAACGCCGATGCAATTAATTACAGCATGGCTGTCTCGGAGTATCTCCTCCATCTTTTCCTTATCTTCGGTATTTACAACGACAACGCGTAACTTATCGGATGCACCCAATGGCTTGGAGGGCATACGACGAACACAAGCAATCACATCATTATCGCATTCAAGGGCATATTTCACAACCCATCTGCCTATGCCACCATTGGCTCCGAATACTGCAATTTTCATAATAATCCGTTATGTTGATATGCAAAGTTACACAATATATCTGAAAAACGTTATGTAACCTCTTACAATATTGGTTCTATCCCGTAATCCCATTTTTACCCGCATTGTCCCTCTATTTTTCCACATGAAAAAAACCGCGCCAGTATTTTGACGCAACTTTATATGATTCCTTCCGTTCTGTATGCCTATCCGAAAAGCCTGTACATGTCTTAATGGGGATTTTCCTATTTCCCAAGCGCAGTACAGATGATCCGCACGGCCTCTTCGTCCGTCAGCGATGATGTATCCAGCATCAGATGATACTGGTGGCGGTCGCCCCATTCATAGCCCGTGTAGTGCAGACAGTGTTCTTGCCGTTCCCGGTCGGTACGTTTCAGCAGAGCCTCGGCTTGACCGCTCTCCACGCCATACTCGGACACGATGCGCCTTATGCGGGCTGTCTCATCGGCATATACGAAGAGGTGAAGGCAATCCTTACGCTCTTTCAGTACGAAGTTGGCGAGGCGGCCCACAATGACGCACGGTTCCTTGGCGGCTATCTCACGGATTACTTGGTTTTGCGAGCGGAACACGGCGGTCTGTGTCGGGTCGTAGTATATCAGGTGGCTGCTCACCGTCTGTTCGCTCTCCTTGACCGTTTCCTCGCTCAGTCCGCTCTTTCGGGCAGTCAGCGCGATGATTTCCCGATCATAAAAATTCACGCCCAGCCGCTTTGCCAGCAGTTCACCGATGCGATGACCGCCGCTGCCGTATTCGCGTGAGATGGTGACGACGAGTGGCAGTTTGCTCACGTCGGCATTGGCAATGCTATTCGCCATGTGTGTCCTCCTGCGGTTCTGCAGGTTGAACGACGAGGTGTGGTGCCGTCCGAATACGTAATAGTAGCCCCATGACAGTAGGCACGGCACAATCATCCATAGGAACATCGCATCATAGTCGAGATACTTCACCAGCACTCCGGCGAGGAATCCGCCCAGTGCGATGCCGAAGTCAAATGCTACGAAGAACGTGGAGCTGGCCGCACCGCGTCTTTCGGGAGTAACAGCGTGCATCGCCATCGTCTGCAGGGAGGGCTGTATGGCTCCGAAACTGTAACCCAGCAGGACGGCAGACAGCAAGTAGCAAGGCACATTATGGGCGAACACCAACAGCAGGATGCCCGCCGCTATGGCCGCATTGCCGGAATAGACCAGCCACGCCTCACCGTACCTATCGATGGCTCGACCAAGCAGGATACGGGTGGCTACGGTAGCCAGCGCGATGAAGATGAAGTAGATTCCGCCACCGGGCAGATGGCAGGAAGCGGCATAGATGGCCACATACACTTCTATCACGCCATACGCCATCATGAAGAAGAACTGCGTGACGGCGGCGGGAGCGGACATCGGTTCGAACAGCTCGCTGAAGCGCAGCGGTGCTGTGGACATCGTATAGTCACGCGAGCGTATACCGATGCCTATCAACAAGGCAGCCAGTGCCACAAGGGCCACGATGGCGAACAGCGGGCGGAATCCCCAGGTGTTCATCACCGCCAGTCCCATAGCTGGTGCTACGGCGGTACTGATGGCCATCGAGAGACCGTACATACCCAGTCCTTCGCCCATACGGCTGCGTGGAATGATGTCCGTTACCCACGTGGATGCCGCATTGCTCGATGCCGCGTGGAACACGCCATGCGCTGTACGCAGCACTACCGCCAGTGCGATGCCTGCCGAGACGAAGTAGCCCATAGGAATAAGCGCCATACCTACAAGTCCTAATACCAGCAGGGTGCATCGTCCCCGCGTATCGATAAGCCATCCCACGAAGGGACGCGACACGATACTGGCAATGCTGAACAGGGCCGTAGCCAGTCCGATAGTTACCGCATCACCGCCAAGGTAGGTGACGAAAAAAGGGAACGTGGGCAGCAGTGCATGGAAATTGACGAAGATAAAGAAGTTCACCAGACAGATCTTTAGGAAAGAACCTGTCCACAATCGGGGTTGTTCTGTTGTTTTATCCATAAGATATAGTTTATTGTTTGAGTTACGGCACAAAAAAGAGTGTCTCATCATGCAATCCAACTGGACTTACGTGATAAGACACTACTCGTTGTTCCTTTATTTACACCGGCAAAAGTACAAAAATCTTCGCAGAAGACGATGGGAATGAGAGAAAAAACTTCATGGAATAACCGAATTTCATCTTCCGGACTTTATCGGGAAAAGAATCTTATTCCGATATTGTACCGCTATTGAAAAGCCTCTCCAAACATAGGCAGACGAGGGCGCACACTGTAATGCTCAATGCCGTGGAATGGATGATATTTCCAAGTCCTGTAAATGGTGCCACAATACCGCCGATCAGGAACGGCACGGCTCCCAACAGGGCCGCTGCCATGCCCCGGTTCTCCGTTATGGTGCGCAATGCAAGGGTGATGGTTGCAGGTGTCAGCAGACCTACGCAGAAAAGCATGAGGAATATGAATACTTCAAACAATGCGAACGATCCTTCCAACAACAAAGCCAGCGAACTGAACACCGCCATAGCCACCAGCACGAAGGTACTCCGCCGGGTTGCCACTTCCAGTTTCTTGATTCTTATCACAACGCTGCTGCCTGCCACCAGTCCGACTGCATTGCCGGCAAAGCACAGACTGTACTCCATCGGGGTAAGCCCGAAATGATTCCGGAAGATGAAAGGCGAGGCGGATATGTAGGCCATTAATGCGGCTGATGCGAAGCCCTGCAACAGGTTCATAACCAAATACGGTCGGTTGCGCACCACGGCGGCATAGCAGCGGAACGTTTCCCATATAGGCATTTGCAGGCGGTCTTTCTCGTCCAGTGTTTCCCGTAAACGGCGGCAGGCGCAAAGCAACACCAAGCCCCACAAGCCCAGCACGCTGAACGCACCCTGCCATGAACTCAAGCTGAACGCAGCCCCGCCCACGACAGGGGCTACAATCGGGGCGGCCCCCTGCACGGCGGCAAGGATGGCGAAATACTTGGCGATGTCGGCAGCCGAGAACGAGTCGGCAATAATAACCTTCGAGATGACCAGTCCGCTGGCTCCTGTCAGCCCCTGCAGCAGGCGGAAGCAGATAAACGGAACAATGTTCGTGGAGAGCAGACGCCCCATAGTGGCAAGGACGAACAGCAGCAGGCACCACAGCAAAGGCCCCTTGCGACCGTACTTGTCGGCGATGGAACCGATGAGCAGTTGCCCCGCCGCCAACCCCAGCATTCCGGCACTCAGACTGACCTGAATGAGTGAAGCCGATGCCGAGAAATAAGATGTCAGTACCGGCAGGCAGGGCAGATAGAAGTCGGTAACGAACGGGCCGAATGCCGTCAGATTACCCAAGATAAGGACAAGCGTCTTTTTACTCATTTTCTAAATGTTTTTTATTTGACACATCATTGCAACAAGAAACCTGCTTCACGAGGATACATCTCGATGACATTCCTCCCAAAATCCTTTTCTTCCAAGATTTCATGTTGTCAATTCGCTTCAGGTTTATATTAAGTTAAAAAAATAATGTCCGAACACGGAAAGCCAATCAGACTTACGTGTTCAGACACTACATATTGCTTTTATGGCGACAAAAGTATCAAAAGATCCTTGTGCAGCCAAATTATTTGACTAATCAAAGCGGTGGCAATATTAAAAAAATTTATAAAACCTCCCCTGATGACATAAAAGTGGTAAAATCGTGCGGATTTATTTCCTTCCGCATTGTTGATTCTGTTAAAAAATGCTTATTTTTACACACTTGTTTGGTATTGCTATTTTTATGACAAAGGTTATGGACTACGAATCGGTCATTGCAGGAATATATGAAGAGTTAAAATCTCTTTGGGGAGAGGGGAAGTGGCGGATTATATCCCGGCACTTTCCGAAGTGAATCCGCATCAGTACGGTATCGCCGTCGAAACGCTGGACGGGCGCTCCTGCTCCGTGGGCGATGCCGGGGAGTGCTTTTCTATAAAGAGTATCTCCAAGGTCTTTTCCTTGGAGATGGTGACACGCCGTATGGGCGACCGCATCTGGGAGGCTGTCGCTCGTGAGCCGTCGGGCACCCCTTTCAATTCGTTGGTGCAGCTGGAATATGAGCGCGGCATTCCCCGCAACCCCTTCATTAACGCTGGTGCACTGGTGGTAACGGACCGTCTGATGAGTCTCTATGAGCATCCGAAGAGTGCCATACTGGATTTCGTGCGGGAGCTTTGCGGTAACAAGGACATTTATTACGATATGACGATAGCCCGCTCGGAGCGCGAGCACGCCGAACGCAACCTGGCACTGTGCCATCTGATGAAGAGCTTCGGAAACATTGAGAACGACGTGGAGGCCGTGGCCGATGTCTACTGCCACCAGTGCGCCCTCTCCATGAACTGCTGCGACTTGTCACGCGCGTTCCTGTTTCTGGCCAACCGGGGATTGAACCCCCGTACCGGGGAACAGGTACTCACCACCAGCCAAGCCAAACGTTTGGGCGCCTTGATGCTGACGTGCGGCTTTTACGACGAGTCAGGCGATTTCGCCTTCCGTGCCGGATTGCCCGGCAAAAGCGGTGTAGGCGGTGGCGTGGCGGCTATATCCCCGGTCGCCTGTCCATCACCGTCTGGAGCCCGGAACTCAACCGGCACGGCAACTCCCTGATCGGCATGGCCACGCTGGAACATTTCACGACAGACATCGGGATCTCCGTCTTTTAAGGCAAAATCCCGTTGCCGAGAACCGTACGTTCCCGCCATTTTCTTATCATTACCGGCCTAATGTCAAGCAGTAGGTGATAGTGTCAGTGGTGAACTCTCCGAACGTATACTACTTAGACTGCTCTGGGAATTCACCGGCTTACTAATAAACAAAAGAGGTCACCTTCCTCACGGATGACAACCCCTTCTCTTCAATAGATAACAGTAGTATGACAAGTAGAGTATTCAATCAATTCCGCCGCCCAATGCCTGGTAAAGGCTGATAACCCCCTGCACTTCGGCCACACGGTTGGCTATCTGACCCAGCCGGGCACCGAGCAACGTCTGCTGTGCGGTCAGCACCTCCAGATAGGTTGTATTCCCATATTGCATCAGCAGTGAAGTGCTTTCATAGGCCTGGTATAGGGACTGTACCTGCCTGTCGTACAGGTCGGATTTATCACGTGCGGTCTGTACCTGCACCAGTGCCTCGTTCACCTCACTGCCGGCATTGAGCAACGTCTGCTGGAAAGCAAGACATGCCTCCTCCTGTTGTGCCTTGGCTATTTTCAACCGGGCAATATTGATGCCCCTGTTAAACAAGGGCTGCGTGAGGGAGGCGACGGCCGTGGCCACAAACCTGCCAGGGTTGACAATCATGCTCCCTGCCGAATTGGTCCATCCGGCACTCCCGCTTAACGCGATGGAGGGATAGAATGCGGAACGGGCGGCGTTCGTACCATAAAAAGCCGCCTCAAGCGAGCGTTCGGCGGCACGGACGTCGGGGCGGGCATCCAGCATACGTACAGGCAGCCCGACTGAAAGCATGCCGCCCGGCAGGGAATAAGGACGTGTCCAGCCGTCTTCCCGCCGGCCGTCTGTGGAGACAGCCATCAGCGAACCGCGCCGTATGGCATGAGGCGTCTCCGCCAGGAGCTGCGACAGGCTGTTCTCCACCTGGTTAATCTGTTCCTTGAGGTCGAGTACCGACGTGCCCACCGAGTAGCAGGCGGCCTCCATCTGTGAGACGGCCGCCTCGTTGGCCATACCGGCGTCCATCAGGGCACGGGTGGCATCCACGGTTTCCTTCCACGACTGTTCCGTCTGCTCGGAGACGGCCAGCTGGGCGTCCAGCATCAGCAGCGTGTAATAAGTATTGGCTATGCCCGCTATCAACTGTACCTGTACCGCCTGCCGGTAGTCACGGCTCTGTTCCAGCAACGCTTTGGCCTGACGCTTCGCGTTGCGGATACCGCCGAAGATATCGACAGTCCAACTGGCAGTGACCGGCAGCATATAGGTCTGTACCGCTTTCTGGTGGTCGAAACTGCTTGCCGTCCCTTGCGGTGCCAGGGCGAAAGAGGGCAGGTAGGCCAACTTGGCGGAAAGAAGCGTGGCCTCGGCCTCCTTCACGCGCAAACAGGCGGACTGGAGATCGGTATTTTGCTTCAGACCCTGTTCTATGATATCCTGAAGCTGCGGATCGGTGAAGATTTCACGCCAGCCCAGTATACCGATACTTGACGTATCGGACACTGCTGCTTCCTCGCCATAAAGGTTGTCAGGCACTTCCGTGACAGGATGATATTTGGAGTAGATACCGCAACCGCTCAATATAAGGGAAGCCAGCGCGGACAATAGAATTTGCTTTTTCATCATGTGTTTCCTTTTCTCTTTATTTCTTTTTTTCTTCCAGATGTTTCCGGCGTTCCTCGTTCTCTTCCACAGCCTCCTCCTGAATCTGCCAGTCATGTGTCGGCTCGAACCGGACACCGCGAATCCGTTCCTGCAGACTCTGGAACACGATAAACAGCATGGGGACGATGAACAGCAGCGCCAGCGTACCGATCAGCATGCCGCCTACCGCGCCCGTACCGAGTGAACGGTTGCCGTTGGCCCCCACACCTGTGGCAACCACCAGCGGGAGCAGTCCGAAAACCATGGTCCCGGCCGTCATCAGTATAGGGCGCAGACGGGCCTTGGCGGCGCTCACGGCAGCGGATGTCAGGCTCATGCCGGCCTTGCGACGTTCCGCGGCGTATTCCGTAAGCAGGATGGCCGTCTTGGCAAGCAGTCCGATCAGCATGATAAGACCGGTCTGCAGATAGATGTTGTTCTCCAGCCCCATGATCTTGGCGAAGAGGAACGACCCCATCAGACCGCAAGGCACGGACAGCAGGACGGCGAACGGGATGATGAAGCTCTCGTACAGCGCACTCAGGATAAGATAGATCATCAGCAGGCAGATGGCAAAAATGATACCTGTCGTACCGCTCTGTTCACTTTCCTCCCGGGTGATGCCGCCGTAATCGAAGCTGTAACCTTTGGGGAGAACCCGGTCCGCAGTCTCCTCGACGGCGCGGATGGCATCGCCCGTACTGTACCCTTCTGCCGGAGTCACATTCACGGCAATGGAGTTATACATGTTGAAGCGTGACAGGGTTTCGGCGCCATAGACGCGTGTCAGCGTGACGAACTGCCCCAAGGGAGCCATCCGCCCGTTACCCATGCGCACGAAGATGTTATCCAGCGATGCCTCGTCCAGACGGTATTCCGGACCGGCCTGGATCATCACCTTATATATCTTGGAGAAGCGGTTGAAGTCCGAGATGTACTGGCCTCCGTAGTAGCCGGACAGCGTAGCCAGCACCGCATCGGGGGTGATGCCCGCACGCTTGCATTTGGCGGCGTCCACATCCACCATCCACTGTGGGTAGTTGATGGCGAATGACGAATAGGCCATGGAGACTTCCGGACGTTGGTTCAATGCGCCCAGATACTGTTGCGTCACGTCGTAGAACTGTGCGAAGTCTCCTCCCGTCCTGTCCTGCATGTTCACGTCGAGGGAGTTTCCCATACCGTATCCCGGAATCATGCCCGGTGCCATGGCGAAGACCACGGCATCCTTCACGTCCGCCGTGCGGGCATAGACCTGTCCGATAACGGCGGACACCTGGTCCTCCCTACCGGTCCGCTCGTCCCAGTCCTTCAGTCTCAGGATGAACATCCCCGCCGAGTAACCCTGTCCGCCTATCAGTCCGTAACCGGCCACGCGGGAAACGAGCTTCAGCTGCGGGATACCTTCAAGACGGGCGTTCAGCTGTTCCATAATCCTGTCTGTCGTGGCGAGCGAGCAGCCGGAAGGCGTGGTGACATTCACCAGAACCACACCTTGATCTTCCTCCGGTACAAGGCTGGTCTTGGTCGTGTTCATCAGAATGATAAGCAGGACGATGGAAGCCGCCAGCAGCGACCATGCCAGCCAACGGCGCCTGATGAAGAAGAGAACCCCTTTCTTATACTTTTCAACCATCACCGAGAACGCGGCGTTGAACGCACGGCGGAAACGGGCGGCGAAGTTGTCCTTCTGCGTGCCGTCCTCGTTGATGTAAGGCTTCAGCAGCAGGGCGCAGAGGGCGGGTGACAGGGTCAACGCGTTGATGGCGGAGATACCCACGGCCACAGCCATCGTAAGTCCGAACTGCGTGTAGAACGTACCGCTTGTGCCGCTCATGAAGGATACGGGGATAAACACCGCCATGAACACCAGTGAGGAGGTGACAACAGCACTTGAGATGCCCTTCATCGCATCTATACTGGCCATGTAGGAGGATTGATAGCCTACATCAAACCGCGCCTGCACGGCCTCCACCACGACAATGGCATCATCGACCACCGTACCGATAACCAGCACGAGTGCGAACAGCGTGATCAGGTTGATGGAGAATCCCGCAACCGCCATAAATGCGAAAGTGCCTACAAGCGACACCACGATACCCACCAGCGGGATGAGCGTGGAGCGGATGTCCTGCAGGAAAATGTACACTACAAGGATTACCAGCAGAATGGCTTCAAACAGAGTCTTCACCACCTCATGTATGGAGGCAAAAAGGAAATCGTCGGTGGACATCACCTGCACAATCTCCATTCCTTTCGGCAGATCCTTGCGGGCGTCTTCCAGAAAGGCGTCGATCTGCCCGTTCACCTCGGTGGCGTTTGAGCCCGCCGTCTGGAACACCAGGCACGATACGGCCGGGTGACCGTTCAGCATCCCCACGTAGGAGTAATTCTCACGCCCCAGCTCCACGTCGGCAATGTCCTTCAGCCGAAGCACCTCGCCGTCGTCCGTGCTCCTGATGACTATCTCGCCGAACTCTTCGGGCAGGATACGGCGTCCGCGGAACTTCATGGTATACTGGTAGGTTTCCTTGGAATTCTCACCGAAAGAACCGGTGGCGGCCTCGATATTCTGCTCGGCCATCACCGCGGTCACGTCGGCAGGAATCAGACCGTATTGTGCCATCACATCGGGCTTCAGCCATACGCGCATGGAGTAGTCGCCTCCCAGCACAACCAATTCGCCAACTCCCTGGAAGCGGAGTATTTCCGGCTTCAAGTTGATGCTGATATAATTGGCTAAAAAACCCTCGTCATACGAGTCGTCGGGGCTGGTGAGTGAGAACACCTGCAGCATGGAGGTCTGCCGCTTGATGGTGGTGACCCCCACCTGTGTCACCTCGGCCGGCAGCTTGGCCGTGGCCGTAGCGACCTTGTTCTGCACGTTCACAGCGTTCATGTCGGGGTCGGTACCCTGCTTGAAGTAGACGGTGATGGTCACCGTACCCGAGTTGCTGGCGGTGGAGGTCATATACGTCATATTCTCCACCCCGTTGATGGCCTCCTCCAAGGGAGCGATCACGCTCTTCTGGAGAGTTTCGGCACTGGCACCGTAGTAGTTGGTCATCACCATGACCGTTGGTGGGGCAATATCCGGATACTGCTCCACGGGGAGCGTGCCCAGACCGATTGCGCCCAGTATAATGATGGTTATTGAGATAACAGCCGATAGTACCGGACGTTCTATAAAAGTTTTTAAATTCATGCTGTCTTTTTGTTACGTTGTTCCGATATGTTTTCTTTTGACTTGACAGGCGTTCCTTCACGAAGCAGTCCCACGCCTTCGGTCACAATCATGTCACCCTCATGCAAACCTTCCTCCACGATATACTCCTGACCGCCGTTCACCCGGCTCACACGGACAGGCGAGGCGCTGGCTTTCCCGTCCACCACCTTATAGACGAACGTGCGGTCCTGCACCTCAAAAGTGGCTGACTGCGGAATGACCAGCACCCCCTGACGGCCGGACTGGAGCTGTATGCTGCCCGATGTGCCGCTGAACAGCAGGCCGTCAGGATTCGGGAACACCGCACGCAGCCCGACCGTACCCGTGGTACGGTCCACCACGCCACTGATGCTTTCTATCCTTCCCTTGTAGGAATAGATGGACCGGTCATTCAGTTGAAGCTCCACCTCCGGCAGGTTCTTCAGTGCCGCTCCTTTCGAACCGTAGCGGCGGGTCAGCGACAGCAGCTGGTTCTCCGTCAGTGAAAAATAAACGTACATTTCCGAATTGTCGGACACGGTAGTGAGTGGCTCCGGCATTCCCGACGGTCCTACCAGGGTACCCACCCGGTAAGGCAGCATGCCCACCACGCCATCGGAGGGGCTCTTCACCTCCGTGTACGAGAAGTTGTTGCGGGCGTTCACCTCCTGCGCGCGGGCCTGTGCCAGGGCTGCCTTGGCTGAAAGCCACGCGTTCCTCGTGGTCTTCAGGTCGAAATCGGACACCACCTTTCTGCGGTTCAGCTCCTGACGGCTTTCATAAGTCAGTTCGGCCGTGGCAAGGGCGGCAGCGGCAGCCTCCACGTTGGCCGTGGCGGTTTCCAGTGCCGCCCGGTAAGGCACCTGGTCGATGACGAAGAGCACCTGCCCGCGCCTCACTTCCTGTCCTTCCGTCACACAGAGCCGTGTAAGCGTGCCCGACACTTGCGGATAGACGTCGATATCCTGCCGCCCACGGATAGTGGCGGAATAGCTCGCGGTCAGAACCCTCTCCGCCGGGGTTACAGTCATCACGGCGTACTCTGTTTCCTGTTGTATGGAAGGCGCCTCCTTGCAGGACGCCACCATCAAGGCGCAACCGACAAATACCGGCAGCGCCATTCGTTTCCTGTTCATTGTCATTTTCAATAATGTTCTGATATATTATGATATGAATTATTACAGTCGTTCCGGATATTGACGCCGCAAAATTACTCTGAAAATCCCTTCCTTTAAGTTCAATATTTAGCAGGTGCTTTTCAAAAACGGAAAATTCTTTTCACTATGAGAAAAAAATAGATAATTTTATGCAAAAAAAGAACAATTGTATGAAGATTTGGAACTTAAGGGACGATGACCCGTTTATCAGTGGGAGTGATGATTTTCAAGGGATAAAGGGTAAATATATCCGTCTGGAGGACGCGTCCATCTTCTTCTGCCTCTCCGGTCATGCGCACATCAGCATCGACCTGCAGGAATACGAGCTGCAGGCCGGAATCCAGGTGATCCTGCTGCCGGGATGTGTGCTGCATGTCACATTCATGAGCGCAGATTTCCGGCTGTCATTCATCGGGTTCTCCAACAGGCTTTTCCATGAGGTCACCTGCCGGCTGGATCCCTTTTTCTTCCATTTCCTGAAGGAGACACCCTGCGCGTTCCTTCCTCCGGAACATACCGGGCTGTTCCGGACGCTGGCACTCAGCATAGACAATATCTACCATGACCGTGACAACCATTTCCGGATTCTCATCGCACGCAACTGCATCCAGAGCCTGATGATGGACATATATGACAAGACGCAACGCCTTTTCATGCAGCCGTCCTCCGGAAAAGTAAACCGTCAGGAGGAACTGTTCAAACGTTTTATCCAGGAGATACACTACCACTGCTCCACGCACCGCGAAGTGATTTTCTATGCCGAGAGGCTTCATATCACACCGCGTTATCTCTCCAGTATCGCGCAAAAGGTGGAGCACGTCACGGCCAAAAGCATTATCGACCGCCATGCCATAACGGAAATAAAGACCGCGCTGAAGACTACCAACCTCAGCATACAGGAGCTATCCCACAAGATGCTATTTCCCGACCAGTCCTTTTTCGGGAGGTATTTCAAGAAACATACGGGGATGTCACCGTTGCAGTACAGGAATTGTCAGGACTGATACTTCCCTGGGAGGTACAGGTTTGCTGATGAAGTGAAAATCATATCACGTTCATTTCAAGCGCAATGAAATGCCTCCCGATTAAAATGGCACCTTGCGTATCAGCCCTACAAGGTAGCCCACCAGGAAGGCAGAGATAAACGTACCTTCACGGATACCTTCTATACGGTTGAGCAAGATCAAAGAACAAGTGATGCTGATGAGCAGCAATGATACATCGAACGCAATCTTCAGGCAGGAGAAAGGAAGGCCCGTGCGACGGCATAAGGCCTGTACAAAGCCGTCAGTGGGGACGAGGATAAGATGCGACCGCATCTCGAAGTGCATACCGAGTGCTAACAGGACGTTGCCTGCCAGGAGGATAAGGATGCACGTCAGATAGTTGGCGGGCACGAGCGGGGAGGTGAGCCACATACAGCCGTCGATGAAACAGCCGAACACTAGGGCGAGAAGGATTTGCAGCCATTGCACGGGGCGGAACTTGCGGCGTAGCAAAAGCCACTGACCAGCGGTGAGCACGAGGTGCATCAGGATGGTGAACTGCCCCACGGTGGGCGACAGCCTGAGACTCAATACATAGGGCGGACAAGATATGGGCGTGATGCCCAGGTTGGCGCGTATACAGAGCACGATGCCCGTTGCCATGACGCCAGCCCGAGGGTCAGCGTGGCAAGGCGGCAAACAAAGCTCCGCATGTTCTCACTGCCCATAATTCCGGTCCTCCTTTCCTAAAAACGCCATCACCTCTTCGGCATATTTTTTTCCTATAGGAAGGCATTTGCCTGTTTTTGCCAGTGTCACCCCGGTACGCGTGAAACGCCCGACGCGCTTTTTGGGCACGATGAAGGAACGGTGGATACGGATGAACTCATCCTTGGGAAGCTGTTCCTCGATGACGTGCAGCGGCATTTTTGACAACAGTGAACTGCCATCGATGGAATGAATATGGATGTAGTTGTCTATCGACTCGATGTAGAGAATGGTATCGACGGAAACCGTCACGTTCTTGTATTCCGACTTGAGCAGCAACTGGCGGGCGGACGACTCCGACGCGTTGAGCAGGTCGTGCATCCGCAGCCACTGTTCCGCCTTCTGCATGGCACGGTTGAAACGCTCGTAGAAGTAAGGCTTGTGCAGGAAGTCCACCGCGTCCACCTCGAAACCGTCCAGCGCATAGTGGGCGTAGGCGGTGGTGAATATCAGGCAGCAGTACGGGGGAAGCTGGCGTGCCAGGTCGATACCCGACGTGCCATTCATCTCGATGTCGAGGAACACGATATCGGGCTGCCACTCGCGGATGCGCTGCATACCCAGGCGCGGCGAGCTGTACGTCTCCAATGTCACGCCTCCCCGTTGTTCGCAGTATCGGCTGATAATACTCAATGCGATAGGCTCGTCATCTATGGCTATACATTTTATCATACGTTTTCGGATTTCAGTTCAAGTCGGACGCGGTACGTGCCTTCACGGCTGCGCCCGAAGTCCAGACGGTAACGGTCGGGATAGAGCAGCGACAAACGGCGGCGGCAGTTCTCGATACCCATCCGTTTGGAGTCCTTCACCTCCCGCTCGAACACGGAGTTCTCAATATCGAAGCGGAGCGTACCGGCCCGTTGTGTCAGACTGATGTGTATAAAACAAGGTTCGTTGGAAGAAATGCCGTACTTGAAGGCATTCTCCACAAACGTAATAAGCATCATGGGCGGCACGGGCATGGACCCGTTCTCCACCTCGTGTGTGAAACTAACATCGGCAAATTCATTGAGGCGCAACTTCTGGAGGCCGAGATACTGGCTGATGTAGTCCACCTCTTCCGCCAGATTGATGAACTCGTGGTTGGCGTTGTTGTACATGTACTTCGTCAGGTTGATGAAGCGTTCGAGTGTCGCTTCCGTCTTGTCGGAGTGCGTGATGAGCAGTCCGTAGAGCGTGTTGAGCGTGTTGAAGAGGAAGTGCGGGTTTATCTGCGCCTTGTAAAGGGCCAGCTCCGCCTTGTTGCGCTCATACTCCACCTCCTCGCGTGCCAGCCGTTGGCGGTACGCCTCGTTGAGCATTCCCACAGCGAAGCAGAAGATGACCACCACGATGTAGTGCAGCCATACCGCCTGCTGGTTCTGCCGCACGCCCCAGACGGGATAAGGATAGAGCTCGCGTTGCTGCCGGTAGGTATGATAGAGCGGCGATGTTATCTCGTAGGACGAGAACAGGAAGGTGACAGCCAGCGAAACCACGATGGCGGCAACGGCACAGGCGCACTTCCTCCCGCCGTGAAACACCCCCGGAACCACGAAATACTTATATGTGAAATAGGTTACATAAAGCCACACGATGAACGTGCAGAAGAATACGGGATATGTGCCCCACCACCGCTCCACGGGAAAGGCGTATATCATCAGCGGCAGCAGGACAAGGCAGAAAGCCATGTCGGTGTATAAGGGTATGTTCTTCATCCTTCCTGTTTCTATATTATTCAGTCAAACGGTATTTGAATGAGAGCCAAACCCTTTATCTGTGTTGTTCGAACAGCCAGTCCTGCACCCCCTCGATACCGTACGCGACGAACCATGTGGCACGGTGGTTGCCGCCCGTGAGATGTGTGAACAGCAGGTGGTTGCCCTCGGTGCGCATCTTGTCCGCCTCCACGGAGAGTTGCGCCTGCGGGAGCGTCATGTCCCAGGTGGCTTCCGAGACGGTGCTGCCCTGGCTGCGCCACAATTCCACCGCCTGCCCTTGCAGCGTGTTCGACGAGGCGTCCCCCTCGCACGAGATAATCCAGATATTCTGTTTGTCGAGCGGTCCCATCAGGGAGGGATTCCACTTGCCTGCCACGAGCAACGCGCCGGCAAACATATCCGGCTCCTTCAGCATCATGACAATGGACGACATGCAGCCCATCGACTGCCCCGTGGTGTAGATGCGCTTCGGATCGATGGAATAACGGGTCAGGAGATTTTTCAGCAAGACAATCGTGGCGTCGAGGTGATGGCTGTAATTCCAGTTGTCATCCACCGTAATGAAAGGATATTCGGGAGCCACGACAATGCACTTGTGACGTGCCTGCGCCTCCGGTTCCGCCCACGAGGTGGCACCGTTGCCTTGATAGAGCGTCTGCTTCACGGGACCGCTTGCCACACCCGCATCATGGATGAACAGTACCAACGGATATTGTTCGGACGGGTTGTAGTCTTCAGGCAAGTATATATTATAAGGTAACACCTGACCCGTATACGGGCTTACGAACTCTTCCTGCCTGAAATCGTCCGCCACGAGGCATTTTTCGGCAGTACTTGCTATCGGCATATCGCTTGCTTTATAAGTCTTTCCATCCGTAGTCTTGATGTTGGCAATCTGAAACGCCACCGCATTGCCCGGATACTCATCATTGCCGCCTGTGCTCCATCCGGCACGTAGTCCCGGGCCGCCCTGCATACGGTCACGTTCCCTCTTCTTCTCCATATCCGCTTGAGACGGTTGCCTGGGCTGCGCGTTCAGGTCCACTTCCGCCTTAACCTCGATGACGACGTACCGGCCGTCCTTGCCCTGTGCAGCACACTCCGGAACAATGTTGGCGTAGATACGCGTCACCTCCTTGCCCTCCACACGAAAGCTCTCCCGTGTAAGGCTCTTGTTGCTGACAGGCGTGTCATATTCCAGCACGACGGCAGCCACCTTGCGCCCGTCTCCCAACACCTTGCTGATTGCCGTCACCGACCCGGTATGTCCGGGGTTCACCGCACCGTTTTGAGCCTGCGCCAAGCCGAGGATTCCTGTCAGAACCCATGTAAGAATCATCTTTTTATTCATAATGATAACGTCTGTCTTATTGATTGAATGACGCAAAGTTACGCCATTTTATTGTAAAAGAAGAATGCCGGCAAAAACGTTTGCCACCGAAAAACGGGTGTCCGCCACCGCTTTTATAAAATCAGTATTCCTTCTCGTTATGGGTGATTACTTTTGCGTCAGCAAAATTTCAATCATATCTGGAATATCATGTATTATAAGATTAAGATTTTACTGGTTCTCCTTGCAGGCATATTCATGACATCCTGCAAGAAAGAGGCTTCCGGCAAAGAAGACACCGGTTACAAGACGCTCGCCGTGAAACAGGAGAGCCGGACGTTGAATTCCGAATACACGGCCCGGCTCGCCGGACAGCAGGAGGTGGAGGTGCGCCCGCAGGTGAGCGGACTCATTACCGGAATCTGCTTCGACGAGGGAGAGAAGGTACGCAAGGGACAGACGCTGTTCATCATAGACCAGGTGCCTTACCGTGCGGTGCTGGCGGAAGCCGTCGCCAATGTGAAAAGCGCGGAGGCCCGGCTTGCCACGGCACAGCTCAATTTGGAAAGCACAAGGGTCTTGCGTGAGAAGAACGTCGTGCAGGATTATGATTTGAGCACCGCCCGCAACGAACTTGCCGCCGCCGAAGCCGCTCTGGCGCAGGCGGAAGCGCAGGAGGTGAACGCCCGCAACAACCTGTCTTATACGGAAGTGAAAAGCCCTGTGGATGGCGTGGCGGGCATGATCGCCTACCGTGTGGGGGCACTCGTGAACAGTAGCATCCAGGAACCGCTTGTCACCGTATCGGACGACAGCCGCATGTACGCCTACTTCTCGCTGACAGAAAGTCAAGTCAGCAGTCTCATGGAGCAATACGGCTCGCCCAACGGATTCATCCGGCAGATGGCTGAAGTAGGGCTGCGTATGGCGGGTGGCAGGATGTATGCGGAGAAGGGGCGCATATCGGCGGTGAGCGGCGTCGTGACCGCCGGAACGGGAGCCGTGACGCTCCGTGCCGACTTCCCCAATCCGAAGGGCCTGCTCCGCAGTGGCGGCAGCGCCACGGTTATCGTGCCCACTACGCTGACGCGGGCCATCGTCATCCCGCAGGGCGCTACCTACGAGTTGCAGGACAGGAAGTTTGTATATAAAGTGGTGGACGGCAAGGCCGTGTCCGTTCCCGTCACCCTGTACCGTCTCAACAACGGTACGGAATATGTGGTAGAAGAGGGCTTGCAGGTCGGTGACGTGATTATCGCCGAAGGGGCCGGACTGGTGAAGGAAGGGGCAACGGTCAATCTTCAAAACGGAAAGGAGTAGGCCATGACAGTCAAGACATTCATTGACCGCCCGATATTGTCCGGTGTGGTTTCCGTTGCCATCGTCATCGTGGGGCTGATCGGTCTGAACCAATTGCCCGTCGAGCAGTTTCCCGACATTGCGCCGCCTACGGTGCGCGTCAGTGCCACCTATACGGGAGCCAACGCCGAAACGGTGATGAAGAGCGTGATAACACCGCTGGAAGAGCAATTGAACGGCGTGGAGAACATGATGTACATGACCTCCACCGCCACCAATACCGGCTCGGCTTCCATCAGCGTCTATTTCAAGCAGGGCACCGACCCGGACATGTCGGTGGTGAACGTGCAGAACCGTGTGGCCTCGGCACAGGGACTGCTTCCGGCAGAGGTGACGAAGTCGGGCATCACCGTGCGCAAGCGCCAGAGCAACTCGCTGAAAGCCATCTCGCTCTATTCACCGGACGACTCGTATGATGCCAACTTCCTGACAAACTACATGAAGATCAACATCGAGCCGCGCCTCTCGCGTATTGCCGGCGTGGGCGACGTGAACATCTGGGGTGCCAGCTATTCGATGCGTATCTGGCTCGACCCGCAGAAAATGGCGCAGTACGGGCTCATGCCGTCAGACATAGAGACGGTGCTTGCCGAGCAGAACGTGGAGTCGCCTACGGGCACGCTCGGCGCGGAATCGGCAAACACGTTCCAGTATGTGCTGAAATACCGGGGCCGCTACGAGGAAGAGGAAGACTACGGCAACATGGTCATCAAGTCACTGTCCAACGGCGACGTGCTGCGGCTGAAAGACGTGGCACGCATCGAACTGGGAGCGGAGAACTACGCCATGCAGAGCCGGACGAGCGGGCATCCGGGAGCCAACTGCATGATGGCACAGACTTCCGGCTCGAATGCCAACGAGATTATCAAGGAGATAGACAAGGTGACCACCGACATCTCCTCGTCACTGCCCAAGGGCATGTTCCTGACTGACATCACCAGCACGAAGGACTTCCTCGACGCCTCCATCTCCAACGTGGTGGAAACGCTCCTTATCGCCATCGTGCTGGTGGTCCTAGTGGTCTATCTCTTCCTGCACGACCTGCGGGCCACGCTCATCCCCTCGCTCGCCATCATAGTCTCGTTGGTGGGCACGTTCGCTTTCCTCAGCATCGTAGGGTTCAGCCTGAACCTGCTGACGCTCTTCGCGCTGGTGCTCGTCATCGGAACCGTGGTGGACGACAGCATTGTGGTGGTCGAAGCGGTGCAGGCACGGTTTGACGAGGGTTATACCTCGGCTTACAGTGCCACGGTGAATGCCATGCACGGACTCACCTCGGCGTTGATGACCACCACCGTCGTATTCATGGCGGTGTTCATCCCCGTGAGCTTCATGGGCGGAACCACGGGTACGTTCTACACGCAGTTCGGCCTGACGATGGCGGTGGCCGTGGCCATCTCGCTGCTCAACGCCATGACGCTCAGCCCGGCGCTCTGCGCGCTCATCATGCGTCCCCGTGCCGGTCTCGCCAACGGCGGGAAGCCCGGTTTCTCCGACCGTTTTCACTACGCCTTCAACCATTCTTTCCGCCATGTACAGCAAAAGTACATGAAAGGCGTCTCGTTCCTTTTCCGTCATAAGGAGATAGCCTTAGGCAGTATCGGCGTGGCGTGCGCCTTGCTCGTGCTGCTGATGAACACCACCAAGACGGGACTCGTACCGCAGGAGGACATGGGTACTATCAATGTGAACGTGCAGACCGCGCCGGGCAGCAACCTTGAGGAGACCGCCCGCATCATGGACGAGATAGAGGCGGCCATACACGACATTCCGCAGATCAGGATATACTCGCGCATCACGGGCAAGGATGCCGTACACAACCAGTCGGCATCCGCCGGTTCGTTCACCATCCGCCTGAAGAACTGGAGCGAGCGCAAGGAGAAGGGTGACGACGTGAACTCGGTGATGAACGAGATTTACCGCCGCACCGACGGCATCAAGGCCGCCACCATCCGCGTATCCACCAGTCCGATGATTTCGGGTTACGGCATGAGCAACGGTTTCGACCTCTACGTGCAGGACAAGAAAGGCGGCAGCGTGGAGGACCTGCTGAAATATACCAACGCCTTCATCGACGCCCTGAACAGGCGGCCCGAAATATCGCGTGCCTACACCACCTTCGCCACCAAATATCCGCAGTACATGGTGGATGTGGATGCGGCCCTGTGCAAGCGTAACGGCGTGTCGCCCTCCGATGTGCTCAGCACGCTTGCGGGCTATGTGGGCGGCAGCTACTCCAGCAACCTCAACCGCTTCACCAAGCTCTACCGCGTCATGGTGCAGGCGGCACCCGAATACCGTCTCGACACCGAGGCGCTCAACAACATCTTCGTGCGCAACAGCGATGGGGAGATGTCGCCCATATCGCAATATCTCACGCTCACGAAAGTCTATGGCTCGGAGAGCCTGTCGCGCTTCAATCTCTTCTCCGCCATCAGCGTATCGGGCGTTCCTGCCGACGGCTACAGCTCCGGTCAGGCCATCGGGGCCATCAGGGAGGTCGCCGGGACGGTGCTGCCCGAGGGCTACGGGTACGAGTTCGGCGGAATGTCGCGCGAGGAGGCATCCACCGGCAACACCACGACGATGGTGTTCATCGTCTGCATCGTCTTCATCTACCTTATCCTCTGCGCCCTTTACGAGAGCCTGATGATACCGTTTGCCGTCATTCTCTCCGTGCCGTTCGGACTGGCGGGCAGCTTCCTTTTTGCAAAACTGTGGGGTTTGGAGAACAACATCTACATGCAGACGGGTCTTATCATGCTGATCGGACTGCTTGCCAAGACAGCCATCCTGCTCACGGAGTATGCCTCGGAACGCCGCCGCCAGGGCATGAGCATAACCACCGCCGCCATGTCGGCAGCCAAAGCCCGTCTGCGTCCCATCCTGATGACCTCCATGACGATGGTCTTCGGTATGCTTCCGCTGATGTTCGCACGAGGTGTCGGTGCCAACGGCAACATCTCCGTGGGTGTCGGCACGGTGGGCGGAATGCTCCTCGGGACGGCCGGCCTTCTGTTCGTGGTGCCTTCGCTGTTCATCGTCTTCCAGTATTTGCAGGAGCGCTTCCTTCCCGGACGCAAAAACTTTGATTGACTGACGTATTCTCAAATGGATAAACGCAATAAAGAATGAAGCATATACATTATATATCACTCCTCCTTGCCGCCGGCCTGTTAAGCGGATGCGGCATATACAACCGCTATTCCCGTCCGGAGCTGGAAGTGAGCACCGGCAGTCTTTACCGGGACACGGCAGCGGATACTGACACCGCCACGATAGCCTCGAAGCCGTGGCGCGAGCTTTTTACCGACCCGCAGCTGCAGGCACTCATCACCGCAGGACTGGAACGTAACACCGACCTCGGTATCGTCCGCCTGCAAGTGGAGGAGGCACAGGCCGTGCTGACGAACGCCCGCCTGTCTTATCTGCCCTCCGTCAATCTCACTCCGCAGGTCGGCGTGAGCCGCTACAACGGCGAGACGAAGAAAACCTATAACCTCGGTGCGGCCGCCTCGTGGGAGGTGGACATCTTCGGCAAGGTTACCAACGCCAGGCGTGGGGCGGCTGCCGCACTCGAACAGAGCCGTGCCTACGAGCAGGCTGTACGTACACAGCTGGTGGCCACCATTGCCGAAAGCTACTACACGTTGCTGATGCTCGACGAGCAGCTTACCATATCCGGGTGGACGCTTGCCAACTGGGACGAGACCGTCTCCACGCTCGAAGCCCTTGCACAGGCCGGACGCACCAACGATGTGGCGGTGCATCAGGCGCGTGCCAGCCGTACCGCCCTCAATGCCTCGTTGCTCACCATCCGCAAGAGTATCAGTGAGATGGAGAACAGCCTGTGCGCCCTGCTGAAGGAACCGGCACACGCCGTCAGTCGCGGAACGCTTGACGGCCAGCATTTCCCGGACGGAATCTCTGCAGGCCTGCCACTCCAGCTTCTTGCCAACCGCCCCGATGTGCGGCAGGCGGAGGCGGCGCTCGCCGAAGCGTTCTATGCCACCAATTCCGCCCGCGCGGCTTTCTATCCGGGTCTGACGCTTTCCGGATCTCTCGGTTGGACGAACAACGGCGGTGGCGCGATAGTCAATCCGGGCAAGTGGCTCTCGTCCGCCATCGCCTCGCTCACAGCTCCGCTATTCAACAAAGGCACAAACATTGCCAACTTGAAGATTGCCAAGGCTCGTCAGGAAGAAGCCAAGCTGCGTTTCGAGCAGTCCCTGCTTGATGCGGGCAACGAGGTGAACGACGCCCTCACGGCCTGGCAAACCGCTGACGGACGCATCGCCCTCGACAAGGAACAGATTGCCGACCTCGAAGCTGCCACGGAGAAGACGCGGCTGCTTGTCCGCCACACCTCCGCCAACTACCTCGAAGTGCTCACCGCCCAGCAGGCATTGCTCAATGCCCGGCTGGCACTGGCACAGGACCGCATCGGCAAGATCCAGGCTGTAGTCAGCCTTTACCATGTCCTTGGTGGCGGAAAGGAATAACCGCCACTTGTTAATATACCGATCATTTATAAACCATAAAAAAAGAAAAAAATCATGAAGAAGCTGACATTTATTCTTGTATGCCTGTTCACACTGTGTGCCATCACTCTCCGTGCCGATAACGAAAAGCCGATCCAGGTGAACCAGCTCCCCGCTGCCGCACAACAGTTCATCAAACAACATTTTGCCGACCGCAAGATAGTACTTGCCAAAATGGAAACCGAACTGATGTCGAAAAGTTACGAGGTCATCTTTGCTGACGGCGACCATATCGACTTCGACGGCAAAGGTAACTGGGAAGAAGTGGACTGCAAGTCATCATCCGTACCGACAGCCGTCGTTCCTGTGCGTATCATGGATTACGTGCGCGCAAACTATCCCGATGAAACAGTCAAGAAGATAGAAAAAGACCGCCGCGAATACGAGGTGAAACTCTCCAACCGTGTAGAGCTCTCGTTCGACCTGAAATACAATCTGACAGACATTGATATGTAAAGATTCCTATTCATATATTGATAAGTGAGTCCACCGGTATATATACATCGTGGGCTCACTTCATGTAAACAGCCTGCACGGTTTGTTGTAAGGCGGAAAGAACCAGATGCGTAATATCGTGCAGATGCTGACGAATCTCCATCATTGGCACAGTCCGCTTCTTCGGATACCTCAAAGGGTGTTCACAGGTGCGGATTCCATCCATGCCGGATGTTTTCAAGAAGCCGATGGCGGCACATTGTCTCTTGCTTGACGAGGTAAGCAACTTGACAGTGGAGACACAGTTCTATAAAGCAGACACTGGATATAGGATAGCTCTCCGAATACCGTTTCTATCCCGATACCTACCCCTATTTATTCTTATCCCCTTTTATCCCTTCCGATACCTTTCTTCCCGGTTCGCATCATTGGCCATTCCTGGTGGTGAGATTTTCCCATGCAAAGGTACAGCGGTCGGACAGACACCAAATATCGCTGTGTTAATGGCAAATGAATTGAACGGCAGCCTTCCGCAAATCGGAGATTTGGGTATTCCGTAAAATTCCTCCGCTATTTATTTGTCTCACCCGTCCTCTCCCCACTGTTGGAATCCGCATGAAAATCAACCCCGCTAAGGAAGCCGAAAGACTTCAAATAGAGGGGAAAAGAAAAAGTATGACGATTAAAACAAAACAAAACGAAATGAAAGAAGAAATCAGACAAGACGGTCAAACGGTGCTGTCAAGCGAGGACGGGTTTTCGATACCCATGTTTTTCAACAACCTGTGCGGCAAGAACTTTTCAGGTGAAGAGTACCGGGACTATACCCGATACATAGCCATCGGAGAGATGGGCTTCAAGTCCGGAGAGATTGAATTATACCGCAACGGCGTACTGGTTGGAAAAGGCACAATTCCGAAACTCTGACCCGTTGGGTGTAGGCTACAACACACCGGGCATCATCCGGTTCCCGTTCGAGCAAATGGCCTCTGTAAATTCCGGTATGACGCTTATTCGTTTGAATCGGGATTTTCCCAAAAAACAGATGAAGGGGAAAGGGCAATTTGTCGGGATGGACGAAGATATGACCGGCACAATCCGCGCGCTGAATAATCGGAACCGCTAACCGACGGAACACAACACTGCTGTTCAATATCAACCTCGACGATTAGCAGTCATTCACCTTTTAAGAAATAAATCTCCACCATCAATTGTCGTGTGAACAATATGAGAATTGAAAGAACAGATTTACAACTTAAAAGATGAACATTTATGACATATCATATCACGGCGGATCGTTTGGTAGAATCCGCCATCCGAGCCGTCACGGAAGAACTGTTCCGCGACTTCGATAACACACTCCGCACCCTCTGCGACGAGGAAGACGATCGCAAAGCCGTTTCTCGTACCCTGCGTTATGTGCGTATCCGCCTGCACGTATTATGCGGATATATTTCGAAAGAGGAAACCCCGGAGAGTGATACTCAAATTCGTTTCCTGCATATCGTCATCGGATATATCGACACGGAATTAGAGATATTAAATCGCTACGGCGATACTTATCCGCCGAAACCTCATGTCTGTAAACGACGTTGGACGGGAGCGGTTGTCGAACTGGTCGAGTTGATATACGCCTTGCACGAGATGAAACGTCTCGACAACGGGGAGATAGCCATGAACGAATTGGCTGGATTCTTCGGCGAGTTGTTCGGTATTCGTCTTGATGCACGAAGTCTTTACGACGATTATACTGACATCAAACGTCGTAAGGGTGAAAGCTGCACCTATTTTCTCGACAAGTTACGTGAGCGTCTGAACCTGCAGGATGCAACGCGACGATGAAAAAGAGCGGGAGCGGCGACGCTAACTAAAATAATGCGGATGGAAAACTCCGTCCGCATTCTCTATAAATTCCTATTATCGGTTTTGTAATTCCCCGGAAAAACACTATATTTGCATAGAGTTGTTCGACGAGATGCAAAGCGCAGCAGTTCAGCGCAGTTACACGGTCGCTAAATCGTTACCGACAACTTTCTTAATTTCTACTCTACGCTGTCATTCAGACAGATACATAAAAGTTTCTTATTCGGCTGCAAAGATAAGTTTTTCTTTCGATTAGGCATAGGATTGCCCTTGCCGGATCTTGTCTTCATCGGACTTTCGCTCTGCCCCGTTATACGATTGACTTCCCCCTTTTCTATGCCCGTTCCGTCCCCTCTTTTAGCCTTACGTTCCACTATTTTGCCGTGCGACCTCTCGTGGAATTATTTTCCTGCAAAGGTAATCCGGCTGTTCCAATCCGGCCAATGCCGGCCTGCGGCCGCGAGTGAGCCGTAAAAATCTTCCTCTCCGCTGTCGAGCGTATTTTTCCGCATCAGCCTTGTCCGATTGTCCCGCCACCTTTTGGGGGCAGAAAAATAAATCCCTGCGGTCGCAAACAGGCCGAAAAGAGGGAAACAAAAACAAGGTTAAATATGAGTTACAACAAATTGAAAGCATTGGCGGCAAACGTAGAAGCCATAGAAACGGCAATGAAAATCCGTGTGCAAGGCAGACAAGCCACACCGGAAGAGAAAGAAATTTTATCCCGGTATTCCGGTTTCGGGGGTATCAAGGAAGTATTGAACATCGGCACGGACAAGCCCGTAAGCGGCGACATAAAAAAAACGCTACAAAGGTTGCAGGAGTTAATCGACGCCTATCCCCATTTCACCGAACCCATGCGCCACAATGTCATGGAGAGTATCAAAGCCTCCGTCCTGACAGCGTATTACACCCCGAAATTCCTTGTCGATGCGGTGACAAGGCAGATACACGCCACGTTCAAGGATAACGGCCTCGAAATGCGCTCATTCCTCGAACCGAGCGCAGGCATTGGCGGTTTCCTGCCCGTAGCCATGCCGAATACCTATGACTATGCCATTGAGAAAGACCCCGTTTCGGGACTGATACTCTCCCTACTGCATGACAACACAATTACACGGACAGCAGGGTTTGAAACGATAGACGAACAAGACTTTGAACACCCGAAATTCGATGTCATAGCCTCCAATATTCCTTTCGGCAACTTCCGTCTCTTCGATGCGGAACTGTGGAAGAAAGGCGGCGCATACGAACAGGCCACCAAGACCATACACAACTACTTTTTCGTCAAGTCAATGGAGCTGTTGAACGAGGGCGGCCTGCTGGCTTTCGTCACATCAAGGGGCGTAGCCGATACTCCAAGTAACAAATTCGTACGTGAATACCTTGTAAACCATGCCAATTTGATAAGTGCCGTCCGTTTGCCCGACACGCTTTTCATGCCGACAAGCGGTATCGAGGTAGGCAGCGACTTACTCGTATTCCAAAAGCACACCCACAAGGCGGCACTTTCGCAGAGGGAGCAACTGTTTTTGCAGGTCAGCAGGGAAAAGGCCGACACTTCGGGCACAATGACCGAATACGCCAACAAACTTTTCACCCTGCCGAAAACCACCCTCGCCACAGGTAGCCGTATCGTGCAGAACCAGTACGGTAAGTATGTACGCAAATACCAGTGGCAGGGCGAAGAAAACGCCATGTCGCAATATCTCGCCGCATTGCTCAAACTCGACTTTGGCCGCTATTTCCGCAAAAACCTTTTCACGGGGGACGGACAGGACGGCATACCCACGCAAATGTCCCTTTTCGGCAGTGTAGCCATGAAGCAGCCCCCGAAAGGCAAACGAGCCTACACGGACAGGTTGGACACATGGATGAAAGAGGGCGCAATGGTGCTGTTCGAGGGGCAGGTGGGCGTTATCCGATACCGCAAATCCGACCTCTACCAAGAGACGGCCACCGATTTTGTTCCGGTGGACGAGGGCAGGGTGAACACCGATAGGGCAAACGACTATTTCTCTATCCGTAAGGCGTACTTTGAACTATCCACCCAAGAGCAGGAGTGCCAGACGGAACAGCCGCATTTGCGTGAACAGCTGAACGCTTGCTATGACACTTTTGTTGCCAAGTGGGGTTATTTCCACGCCAACGACAACAAGGAGTTTATCCTGCTCGACAGCCTCGGCGTGGAAGTGTTCACGATTGAAATGCAGGTCGGAAAGGATATTTTCAAGTCTGACATCATGCGTGAACCCGTAGCGTTCAAGAAGATAGACACGACCGTACAACTCACCCCGGCCGAAGCGTTGGCAAGTAGTCTGAATTTTTACGGCTGTGTGGATATGGATTATCTCATTCAGACCACCGGCAAGGACGAGGACGAGGTTATCGGCGACCTTAAAGGCGAGATATTCTACAATCCCGCTGTCGGAGAATGGGAACACAAAGGCCGCTTCATTGCCGGAAACGTCATAGCCAAAAGCAAAGAAACAGGCTCTTATCTTCCCGGCCTCACAGGCAGGGAAAAGGAGTGGGCGGAAGCCGCTGTAAAGGCATTGGAAGAAGCCACGCCCGAAGCGATACCTTACGAGGAACTCGACATCAACATGGGCGAGCGTTGGATTGACACGAAGCTGTACGCCGATTTTGCGACAGAGCTTTTCGGGACGGCAACCGATGTGATGTATTTCGACGTGAACGATACCTATTTGGTACGCCTGCAAGGATATTCCCCGGTGGTCTACAATACCTATTCCGTGCGGAATTACAACGGCGAGGACTTGTTTGTACACGCCCTGCAAGATACCGTTCCCGAAATAACCAAGGAGATAGAGCGGAACGGCGACAAGGTACGTGTGCCCGACGAGGAAGCCATACAGGAAGCCGCCACCAAGATACAGGAGATAAGAAGCCGTTTCAACCAGTGGCTCGACAGCCAGCCGATAGAGGTAAGGGACGAACTGGTAAGGGCGTATAACGAACGCTTTAACTGTTATGTCCGTCCGCATTATGACGGCTCGGCGCAGACTTTTCCAAACCTCTCGTTCGAGCAGTTCCCATACGACAGTCTCTATCCCTCGCAAAAAGACGCTATCTGGATGATTAAGCAGAACGGCGGCGGTATCTGTTGGCACGAGGTCGGCACGGGCAAGACGATGATAATGTGCGTGGCCGCCTACGAAATGAAACGCCTCGGACTGGTGCAAAAGCCAATGATTATAGGTCTGAAAGCCAATGTACACGAGATTGCCGACACGTTCTGCAAGGCTTATCCCTCGGCAAAGGTGCTCTATCCGGGCAAGGAGGATTTCCCCCCTGCCAACCGCAAAGAGGTGTTCTCGAAAATCAAGAACAACAACTGGGACTGTATTATCCTCACACACGACCAGTTCGCCAAGATACCCCAGTCGTCAGAGACGATGATCGAGATATTCACGGAAGAACTGGCCGATGTGGAGCGCAATTTGAAGGTGCTGGAGCAGTCCACCATGCGCTACCGCAGCGGAAAGATGCAGGAGGGACTGGAAAAACGCAAGCAGAACCTCACGGCCACGCTTCGGGAGTTGCGAATGAAAATCAATGACCGGAAAGACGATACGGTTGATTTTCACTCGATGGGCATAGACCACATATTTGTCGATGAATGCCACGTTTTCAAGAACTTAATGTTTCAGACACGCCACACGAGGGTTGCCGGTATCGGCAATACCAAAGGCTCACAAAGGGCGATGAACCTGCTCTTTGCCATTCGGGATATTCAGAACCGTACATGGAGAGACCTCGGAGCGACATTCCTTTCGGGTACGGTAGTCGTGAACGCCCTTACCGAACTGTATGTGATGTTCAAGTACCTTAGACCACGGGAATTACAGCGTCAGCAGATTTCATGCTTCGACGCATGGGCGGCCATATTCACGCAGAAAACAGCCGATTACGAGCTGAATGTTACAGGCGCAATCAAGCGCAAAGAGCGTTTTCGCACTTACATCAAAGTGCCGGAACTGGCGATGTTCCTGCGTGAGATTACCGACTACCGTACCGCCGACATGATAAACCTTGATGTGCCGGAGAAAAACGTGCGTTTCCTCTCTCATGCGCCCACTATCCAGCAGGAGGAAATGATAGGCCGTTTGGTTTCGTTCGCCCATAGCGGCCAGTGGGAGGACTTGGGGCTCGACACGCCCGAACCCGACAACCTCGACAAGGCGAAAATGCTGGTCGCTACCAACGTGGCACGGAAAATGGCTCTTGATATGCGTTTGTTGGGCGACAAGTTCAGCGATGATGCCGACAACAAGGCTTCTATTTGCGCAAGGACGGTTTACGATTATTATATGCAATCGAACGCCAACCGGGGTACGCAGTTCATTTTCAGCGATCTCGGCACATACAAGCCGGGCGAGTGGAACGTCTATACCGACATCAAAGAGAAGTTGGTACGCCTCGGTATTCCTGCCGACGAAGTGCAGTTTATCCAGTGTGCCACCACCGAGCGGGCGAGAAAACGCCTGTTCGAGGACATGAACAACGGCAAAGTGCGTGTACTTTTCGGTAGCACCACCATGTTAGGCACGGGCGTGAACGCCCAGCAGAGGGCTGTGGCGGTACATCATTTGGAAATTCCCTGGCGACCGGCCGACATGGAGCAACGCAACGGGCGTGCGGTACGCAAGGGCAATACCGTGAAGCTCTGGGGTGGTAACGTGGTGGATGTGGTGATATACGGCACGGAAAAAACGCTTGATGCCTACAAATTCAATCTGTTAAAAAACAAGCAGATGTTCATTAACCAAATCAACAACGGCACAATCGCCGTGCGCCGTATCGACGAGGGCGGTATGGACGAGGACAACGGCATGAACTTCGCCGAGTTCGTGGCTATCCTTTCCGGCAATACCGACCTGTTGAACAAGGCAAAGCTCGACAACAAGATTATGCAGTTGGAAAAGGAACAGGCCATTTTCAAGAAAGCGTGCATCCGTGCCGAGCGCAAAATAGCCGCCAATCGGGAAGATATTAACGAGGTAGAGCGCACAAAGGCTAACTTTATAAAGGATTTGAAATACACCAACGCACACGGCGGGGCAAAGATAACGCAGCTTCTGAACTTGTCGCAAGCCACCGCCGAAGAAACAGGCCGGGAGTTACACCGCATCGCCAAGACCTACCGCAGTAGAGCGTATGGCACGATTGGCACGTTTGCAGGGCTGAACCTGTTGGTGCGCAGCGAGTATAGCATGGACGGTACGTTTGACCGCAACACGTTCTTTGTCGAGGGTATAAGCGGATTGAAATACCGATGTGGTCTGACAGGAGCGTTGCCGCTCGGTTTCGTGGAATCGGCACGCTATCCGCAGTCCGCACTCGACAAACTGCCATCCCTTATCGAGAAGCAGCAAAAAACGGTGGAACAAATCGAAAGCGAAATCCCGGTCTTGCAGAAAATCGTGAACCGCCGGTGGAGCAAAGCCGACGAGTTGGCGGAGCTCAAACTGGAATGTAAGGAGTTGCAGCGCCGCATTGACAAAAGTCTCCAAGAGGCCGAACGCCCGCATACTGACCTCGAAACACCCTCTGCCGAATACGAGGACACGAGCAAGGCCGCTTAATCACTTTCATATTTAACCTTTTCCCTCTGTTCGGGTGCGACAACCCGGCAGGGGGATTTTTTTCAGCTCTCGGTCTGCCGACGGCACTATTCCGTTATAACCTTCCGTACCACACTTATACCTGTCTCCCTTTTATAGCCTCCGGATTTACAAGTCATCCTTCGTCACCATTCTCTCTTGCCGTCGGCGAGAGAGTCCCGTGAAACACTTTTGAATACCTTTTTCAAGGCGTCTATCTCCCGTACTACGTTTTTGTTCCCATCTTCTAAAACTTTCTACATAAAAGAATACAAGGGTAAAATGGTGTCTGCGCATGATAAAATATTTTCTGCCAACAGGAATTTACTATCGACAAAACGCCACCGGAACGGGCATCTGCCCATACCGTTTGGTAGGGAAAAACGGATGTTTGGTAGATTTATTTTGGGCGCTTTTGGAGTTTCATTCTACCTTTGTTTCTGATTTAGATATTTAATATTTAGGTATGGACATCAGAAGACATTTTGGGATGGCCATTTGTGCCGCACTTTTCGTTTGGAGCGGTACGGCCACGGCACAGGAGGCGGACAAGGGAATGCCCACCCGGGCGGAACGGCATTATAAACCCATGCCCCTCTCCCCGGAGAAGTCGGCACGGCATACCACCGACCGCATGGATTCGCTACTTGACCTTACGAAGAAGCAGTATGGCAAGCTCTACAAACTGAACTTGAAATGGGCGCATGAAGATGCGAAGAACAGGACGCCGGCACCCCGCATGGGCGGCAGGCCGGAAGGGGCACCGGACTTCGGTGGAGCTGGAGGCTTCGGGCAAGGGCCGCGTGGGCACCGTCCGCCCGAAGGCATGGCAGAGCACCGTGCGCTCCATGATTTCGGTCCTTTACCCGATGACAAGGAGAACATGGAGGAACAGCACCGGAAGTTGGAAAAACAGCGCGAAAAACGTGAGAAGAAGCTGAAGAAAATCCTCACCGACGAACAGTATGCCCGTTGGGAGGAGGAGCGGCATCCCGCCCTGCTTCATGCAGGTGCACCGCTCCTACATCGTCAACATAAAAAAGGTGAGGGAGATTGAGCGTATGCGTGTAGTCGTCGGCGGAGAAAGGATTCCCATCGGTGACAGCTACAAGTAGCAGTTCTTGGATTTTCTGCGCCTCCATACGTTGGACAGGGCGAAATGATGAGACGCTTGTCTTATGGAAGAGATTGGAAGTACAGATTGTATTTTGTAATATAAACTAAAATTAACAAGAATATGAACGTGAACTTTGCATTAAGATGTTTGTGCATGGCATTGACCATGACGGTAGTGACCGAGAATGTCGGCGCACAGGATTTGAAATCGGTATTGAGCGGTGTGGTGAAGAATGTGGTGGGCGACAAGACAACCACGGCGTCCTCCATCATCGGGACGTGGACGTATGCGGGACCGGAGTGCCAGTTCGAGAGTGACAACCTGCTGGCGAAGGCCGGCGGGGAAGTGGCCGCCAAGGAAGTGGAGGAAAAAATACAGAAGGTATATGAGAAGGTGGGGATGGACGATTGCCAGTACACTTTCAGCGAGGACGGCTCCTATTCCTGTACCGTCAAGGGAAAGACCTCCAGCGGGACTTATACATTTGACAGCGACGCCAAGACTGTCACGATGAAAAGCAAACTCGGTATCAAGATCGTAGCATACGTGACCGTCACCGGTAACAACATGAGCCTCGTCTTCAAGGCCGACAAGCTAATGTCGGTGTTGAAGACTGTCACGAGTGCGGTATCCAGTGTCAATTCCACGGCCTCCACGATCAGCAGCATCGCGAACTCGTATGACGGGCTCAGGCTGGGATTCGAGCTGAAGAAGTGATGAATCCGCCCTACTTGTAGCGGATTCTGGCGGGTTAAAACTAAAATGACCATTCTAAAAAGTTGTGTCAGCCCCAGTGAGTATAGGAAGGCGGGTAAACAGTGAACCGACCGGCATTCCGACAATATCGTTCGGATTATGCCAGTCACGGGGGGGAACGGCAAGGGGCGTAGCCCGTCTGGAAAGCGGAACTGACTGGTGACAGTTTTTTCGTGTTATATAGATTTCGAGGAATCTGCGGACTGAACCGTAACTTGGCGGTATCGTCCAGCCGTTTCATCGAATTCTTGTAGCCATGTACACGGACAATACTCATATCGTTCGTGTACATGGCTTTGGTCTGTCCGTAAGTAATCAGGAGTACCATGTGCTTTTCGAAGTTTGTAATGTTATAACATTAGGTTTTCCCTGTATGTTAAAAGGCAAGTTTATAATTTAAGTACAAGGAGTTTTGGTTGGTTTTGAATATCTTTGCAGACTATTTAAAAGAAAATATGGAAAGACGGCAATTCATAAGAAGTTATTCGTTATTTATCACGGGACTGTACTTCCTTGCTTTGGGTATTGTACTGATTGTGCGCTCTGCTTTGGGTACAACTCCCATATCAAGCGCTAACTATGTGTTGTCAATCAACACGCCTTGGTCTTTGGGTGTCTGGACACTGATTAACAATAATATCTTTATTCTTCTGCAACTGATGTTGCTCCGTAAGGACAATCCCAATATACGGAAACAAAAACTGGAAATATGGCTGCAACTACCGTTTTCCTTTCTCTTTTCGGCCTTCATTGATCTCAACATGATACTTACCGCATCGGTCGCTCCAAGCATGTACCTCTCGTGTATTGTCTTGCTGCTCATGGGATGCTTCGTACAGGCCGTCGGCGTGGTGCTGGAATTGAAAGGTCACGTGGTAATCATGAGTGCTGAAGGGCTGGTGGCCCGCATTGCCGACCGTGTGAATGCCGTTTTCGGCTATGTGAAGATTGGCGTTGACGTCACGCTGGTCCTTATAGCCGTTATCCTCTCCTGGTTTCTTTCCGGCAGGATAGAGGGGGTGAGGGAAGGCACGGTCATCGCTGCTCTACTGACGGGTTATATCGTCAAAGTGCTGGCTTCGCAGGTGATGACCCGTAAAACGATAGAGAAAATCAGAATGAAACTCCATGTCAAATGAAAGATGAACAGGCAGTCTTTCTCCGTCCACACCGAGTGTATGATCGTGCCGGTTTGTCCCTTCGTCTTAGGACAAGACTCAACGCTTGTCGGCAATTCCATATTCCGGCCAATGGCTGGAATCTACACGGTGCTTGACCAAACTCTTCAAGTATGAAGTCAGATTGCGGACCTCTGCCAGTTTACGGTTGGCGTTAGGAACGATTTCATTTAGTTCAGCACGCCGGCGATCCACTTCCGCATTCAGTTTCTCGCCTTCGATGATAGCTGCTTCCAGTTTTGACAAGTCATTTTCGCTCACTCCGTAGTTTTTCACCGTTTCTAAATGTTTTCTCAATCCTTTGGTCAAAGTCCGTGCCTTGTCCAAATTCATTTCATTCGTTTTTGACATATTCTTTTGTTAATTAGTTAGCAAGGTTATGAATCCGTCCCTTGCACGACGGGGCTTTTGCTGTTTCAAAAATACGAAAAAAACAGCAAAAAACACAGTGCGGTTTTATAGCATACACGCATTCAAATTACTGAAAATCAACGGAAAACAAAAGGTTAATTATTCTAAAAATATATTCTTCCTTCATACGTATCGCCCCATATATTCAACACAGCATTTCATCTGTCAATCGCCGTATTCATATAATGGTGGAGTCTCCATGATCCGCTTCGCTGTCGGGAATAGCTAATACGTTTACGGTTTCTAACGGTAGGCGACAGGCGACTTTGGCGATGACGCAAATCGTTTTCATAATATCCATCCGTCCTCTTGTATCGTTCCTTCGCCACTTATAGCAGCCATGCTTCTCCCTTTTTACATTGAGATGCCATCACAACACAATGACCGTACAGTCCGACTCTTTTTTTCGCAAAAGTGATTGCATCTCAACGATTTGTCGCAAGGCACATCTGCGATTTCCTTATGAAAAATCTTCCTTCTCGTGGTGCTTGAAGCGTATTTTTCATGGAATCCTTGCACAAAATCCTCGATGCAGAATGACGGGCAGAAAAAAGAATCGAACTTTCCGGCAATTGATTGAACCGGAGGGAAAAAAGAAAATTAAAAATTTTAGTTATGGGAAGAAATTCACTTTTTGACAACTGGTTTGTTTACAACTATCAACGGTTGCGGAACGTGTTCGGACGCTTTCTGAACGAGGACGCTTTTCACGACGCCTATTTAGTGATGAAAAGAGAGATTGTGCTTTCGGAGGTTGCCACTGAAAACTTCGAGCCTTATTTTTTCGGAATGTACAAGAAATGCAGATTGAGGTGTATTCATAGGGACAGCCGTTACTGCTTTCCCGACGACGACCATTTCTTTTTGCTGATGAAAGAAGAAGAAAGCCCGTCCGTCGAAAAACTTGCAGCCTCCGACAAATTGGTATATGACATACTGCTGTTTGTCAAGAAAAAATATCCGCAGACAGACTACGAACTTTTCCGATTGAAAGAATACGAGGCGAAATGTTCATACCGAAACCTCTCCGCATACGCCAGTATCTCCGCAAGTGCGATACACCGCAGAATAAGCGATATAGCGGACGTTATTCGCAACCACGAAGGATTTTCCAAAAGATACGTCCAAATAAGCCTATGATTGTATAACGACCTAAAAATAATTTGAAAATGAAATTTGTAATTTACAACATCGAGAACTGCCGTGTATCCGCAAACCGTGTAGGAAAAAGAAGCATACGTTTTAACAGCGTCACCGGAAACATGTATCTTTCCACCAAATTGGCAAAAGAACTGAATATCACCATGAATGACCGTTTGGAATTTGCCCATGACGAGAATAACGTCAAAGAGTGGTATCTGCACAAGACGACGGACAAGCAGGGCTTTCCGTTGCAGTTCAATAGAGGAGGAACCCGTTTGAGGAACAAATATATTTGCAAGACCATACTGGATATGGTAAAAATCAAGGAAAGTGCCACGTTCTTGGTATCGACCCCCCCCGTGAAAACGGAGCAGGGATTTTTCTATAAAATCATACTTTCGTGTCCCATCCTCTCGAAAAACAAGCCTGCTGCCAAGTGAGTAGGTCTTGAAGAGTTCATGCCGTTTGTCCGATGGGCGAAAGCCTTTCGGACAGATTGCACGGCTCTGCCCGAATACCCTTTTTATATTTTCCCCTTCCGAGCCGGTTATATATCGCATTCGTCTTGTTCATGCTCCCGGTTCCATTCCCTTATATCGTTCCTCCGCCATTTATAGCGGCCAAGTCTTCTCCCTTTTCTATCTTCTTCCTCCCGGCTCTGGCTCTTCCTGCCCTCGCCGGTTGGTTTTATCAGACGCAAAGGTGGGCTGTCGTGCCTGATTCCGTCACTTTGAAGTGCATTCCTCGTAAAATTCTTCCTTTCTGCGAAAGAGTAATTTTCCGGGAAAAGCGTCGGAAAGGGCTTGTTCGCCAGCCCTGTACCGCATCTGTAAATCCCAAGCGGTTCAGGCAGAAAAGAACCGAGCAAAGGGAAACAAAAACAAGTTTAGGTAATGGCAGGACTAACCACCTTGCCGCAAAACATTTTAAGTCATGTTACATGTACACACCAACGGACGTATCGGCAAAGATTGCCAGGTAATCACGGGAGCACACGGCTCATTCATCGCTTTCGACATCGCAGTAGACGACTTTTCGCACGGTAACAACGTTACCACATGGGTAAGGGTACGAAGCAAGAAGGAAAACCACATCCGCCTGTCAGAATACCTCACCAAAGGGCGGCTGGTACACATCGTGGGAACGCTCTCGGCTTCGCTGTGGAAGGACAAGAACGAAGAGAGCCAGATACAGCTCTCCATCACGGCGGACTCGCTGGAGTTCATCAATACCGGCAAGCGTGAGGAAGCGGCTGCCGATACAGAAGACGGTCAGGCCGGTGCTGCGGACGACGTACTCGCACCTCCTGCCGGCACGCCGCAGGATAACGAGGACGACCTGCCGTTCTGACAGCGAATAGAGCCTTGATAACAAGCCGATACTAAATGTAGTATATACTAATAGTAGTAAAGTAGGAAGTTAGGAAACCTCTCCGGTACGAAAAGTAGTAGATACTACATTTAGTCGGTTAGTAAAATAGTGAAGTAGTAAAATAGTATGTACTAATTGTAGTAATTACTAAAAATAGTATTATCTTTGTATCTGAAATAAAAATCATGGAGCTATGGCAAAAATTATAGCGGTTTTGAACCACAAGGGCGGGGTCGGAAAAACGACTACCACCATCAACCTCGCTGCCGCCTTGCAGCAGAAGAAAAAACGCGTGCTGCTGATCGACATGGACGGTCAGGCGAACCTTACCGAATCCTGCGGCCTCTCTATCGAGGAGGAGCAGACGGTGTACGGAGCGATGCGGGGAGAATACCCCTTGCCATTGGTCCGGCTCGAAAACGGGCTGACCCTCGTCCCGTCCTGCCTCGACCTGTCGGCGGCGGAATCTGAATTAATTAACGAGCCGGGGCGTGAGCTGATACTGAAAGGGCTGATTGCAAAGGTTCTCGACACCCGCAAGTTCGACTACATCCTGATCGACTGCCCGCCATCGCTGGGCTTGCTGACGCTCAACGCCCTTACCGCCTCGGACTTTCTAATCATTCCGGTACAGGCACAGTTCCTCGCCATGCGTGGAATGGCGAAGATTACGAACGTGGTCGGGATTGTCAAAGAACGCCTGAACCCGAAGTTGGACATCGGTGGCATTGTCATCACCCAGTTCGACAAGCGCAAGACGCTCAACAAGAGCGTATCGGAGATCATCAACGACTCTTTCTGCGACAAGGTGTTCAAAACCGTTATCCGGGACAACGTGGCACTGGCCGAAGCCCCTATCAAGGGCAAGAACATCTTCGAGTACAACAAGAACTGCAACGGGGCCAAGGACTACATGTCGCTGGCGCAGGAAGTGATGAAATTAAAGTAATACGATATGGGCAAGAGCGATTTATTGAAAAACGACATGAAAAGCGGGCTGGACGGGCTACTGTCCTCCACTGGGAAAGCCCCGCAAAAGAAAGAACCCGCACCGGTCAAGGCGGAGAAAGAGCCTGCGGTGCATTGCAACTTTGTCATCAACAAAAGCATACATACCCGCATGAGACTACTCTCCATCGAAAAAGAGATGTCCCTGAAGGACATCGTGAACGAGGCGATGACCGAGTATCTGGAGAAAAACGGAAAGTGACGGGTCGCCCCGCCACTTTCCAACTTTTATATACACCCGTAGCGTTGCGTCAAAAAGCCATTCTCTATTCCGTTCCATATTCTTCATGTTTTAGAATCGGCGGGTTCGGTGTCAAATCATAATAATCCAACGCCCGAATAGATAAGCGAAAATACGTTAAATCACTATATTTTTCATAGAGACGGGGTAATACCGGATTCGTTTCGTAGATTTTCCTGCATAGGGAATCAGGAACATCGAAATATACCTCTCCCGTTACACGAACAGACACATTACCTGCCATAGCAAGTAGCTCGATGTCCGGATTTATTTGTAACTGCCGATATACTTTCTTATGCGGAGAGGTGGCGAACCAAAGTGTCGTACCTTCCTGACGCATGATTTGAAATACTCGTATTTTAGGCTTTTCGTTTTCAACAGTAGCAAAGGCCACATCCGGATGTTCACTCAAAAAATCAAAGGCTTCTTTCATCGCATTCTTCATTAAGGAACTATCCCGCTTTCAAGGCGGGATAGTTCGAACTTATTTATTTATAAAGCGCATTTGCCAAATCATCGAGACCGGATTTTCCCGGAAGATTCGGATAGGATTTTTCCATCGCTTCGACAAAAGCTGCCGCGGTCTTATGCTGCGAAAGAAGTTCTTTCATCGTTTTCAAGTAAGCGATTTTGAATTCGACGGCGTCGGCCTTTGCCGCTCCGCCATGTCCGCCGATGAAAAGTTTTGCACCCGAAGCCAGCGATTCTTCAGCTTCCGCAATCTCGGCGTCGATAGCTTCCGGCGAAGAAATTTGCAGATGACTCATGTGGGCTTTAGTCGGAGTCCAATGCGTATAATAAGCCTTTTTATCGATCAGGATGCTCGCTCCGGGGAAATCGGAGGCGGCACCGCGATGGAACTCGAAAGAAACGCCCGCCCATGTTTGCGTCGTACCGAACGATACTTCCGAAGTCTTGCCCGTAGGCATAGCGGTCAGCGCATCTCCGAAGGCTTGCGCGAAGCCCTGCATCATACCCCCGTACACTTCGCCTTTGGTGAATTCTGGCATACCTTCCGGCATTACCGTTTCATGCGATCCCGTTCCGCCGACATGATAATCGGCGATACGTTGTTCGACGGGTTTTCCGAGTTTCACGAGATAATCATCGAACTCTGTGACGTTCTTTTTGAAAAGCGGCTGCTCCATCGTAACGAGCGCATTTTCCCTTCGATGATATAACTTGCATCACCGAGCGCATCGTTCGTATAATAAACGTGCAGCCTGAAATTATCGAGGTCATGTACCTCAAAACGTCCCTTGTCTTGTGCCGAAGCACCCAAAGCCATGCCAGCGATAGCCAACGTTAAAATGATTTTTTTCATCTTCTTGATTTTATTATTTGTTATATTCTATCAGAAAACTAATCAATACGCTGCGGTAAAGCGTTCATAATGATGATTCTTCTGTTCCAACTCGTCGATCATCGCCACAGCATAGTCCTCTACCGAGATGAAACTTTCACCCTTTTCGTCGAAAAGCATATCGTCTTTCCCCAATCGGTACTTTCCGGTACGCACACCCGGCCTCATGTTACCGAGATTTCCGGCAGGAGAAAAGAATATCCAGTCGATCTCTTTTTCTTTTGTCAGCGTATCGAGATAAAACTCCCCCAAAGACTTCACACCCGGCAGCCATGCTTCGGGAAGCGTTCCGGTATCGACTAACCGCACACCCGGTTTTACGAAAAGTGTTCCGGCTCCGCCGACAATCAACAGACGCTGAACCCCCGAACGCTTCGCACCCTCGACAATCTTCGGATAGTTTTCGAGTGTCTCCTCATATTGCCGGGGATTTCCCCATCCAGGATTGTAGGCACTGATAACAGCATCTTTCCCCTCGGCCAATTTCGCCAACGTGTCGGGATCGGTCGCATCGGCCTGAACAACGGTCAGGTTCGGATGAATCGTCGAAATTTTTTCGGGATGCAACACAACAGCCATTACCCGATGACCGCGACTCAAAGCTTCATTTAAAATGGCGGAACCTACAAATCCGCTCGCACCGATTAAAATCACATTTTCCATACTTATAAAATTTTGATATCAAACATTAGTTTCTAAAGGTTCTTTAATCTCTTTTCGATTGCAAATATAAAATGAAAAACAAGGTTTGTCAAGTAGGCACTTGATACTCACATAGTTTCATTGAGGTAACCATTGTTGGATATAAGCATTTTGCAACAAAAACTTTTTTGTATTTTTTTTACGCTTGCGAATTTTAGGAAATTTAGTTACCTTTGCATACTAATGCTGTAATTTAATAATGTATGGACAGAACAATGATTTTAGATGCCTACGATCCTCAATGCCCGATACGCAATGTTCTGGCAAGGATGAGCGACAAATGGTCGCTTTTAGTCATTTACACGCTGACACAGTCCGAGAAAGTACGCTTCGGCGATATTCGTCGGGCGATTCCAGATATTTCCCAAAAAATGCTGACCGTTACGTTGCGGACATTGGAGGAAGACGGATTCGTTACCCGAACGATTTACCCGGAAGTACCACCTCGTGTGGAATATGCGCTTACTGATAGAGCACATTCTCTGTTCCCTCATATCCAATCTTTAATCATGTGGGCGAAAGAGAATATGGTAGACATCATTGACGACAGGAAAAAAAGTGTGTTGGAGAAAAAAAAGAAGTCCAAAAACGATTGACTTTGTCCGAAAAGAAGAACAGCCTGCGCTCCATATGCCTTCCTACCGTCCGGAACTTGGATATTTGGCTTTGGATAGACCCATAAAGACTATGAGGTACAGGCAATATCAAATATCCGGACGTTCTTGAATTTGAGAAGAAACAACATAAAAACGGCCGCCTCATAACGGTCGCCTTATAGCGCTTTCAGACAAACGCTATAAGGCGATGGGTGCTTCAAAAGTCCAACGCTCCCATCGCCCGCAGGAAAGCGGACGCTTTCGCTTCTGGTGTCGCCATGTCGATATTTCCAGCCTTACACTTTCCCTCGGAGAACGCCGCCATTTCGTCCGGTTCATTTTCGGCCACGACACAACCCGTGAATCTCTCGCAAGGAGGTCGTCTCTTCCGTCCTATCGAATCTCACTCTTTATCCCTTCTGATTCGCAAGTTCCGAAACAGCAGTTTCCCATGCCCCGTTATAGGGCAAAATTGCGGCCATCCGCATTTTTGCCAGCAAGCCTCGTGCCTTTTCTATCCCGACCGGCCATGCGCCCGTGTCCTCCTCCCGTTATAGTCCCTATCTACAAGTTGACCGCCGTCTCCTTCTCCCTTTTCTATCTTCTTCCTCTTACCGCTATCCGGCTTCATTCATGCCTCTCGCCGGTTGGTTTTTCAGACGCAAATTTGGGCTGGCGCGCTTGATTCCGTCGCTTTGAAGTGCATTTCTCGAAAAATTCTTCCTTTCTGCGAAAGAGTAATTTTTCGGAAAAAGCGTCGGAAACAGCTTGTTCGCCAGCCCCGTGAAGCATCTGTAAATCCCAAACGGTTCAGGCAGAAAAAAGAGCCGAACAGAGGGAAAATAAAAAACAAAAAATAAAAGACAATGGACAAAATCAAATTAGTAGTGTACAACGAATACGCATTGGGCTATATCATGCCCGAACTCCCCGACAGGGTGTGTACGTTAGCTGACAGGGTAACACTTGGTGCACCGTTTCGGACAATGACCGAACCCTATTTCATCGGAAAAAGAGATACTGTCAGACTGGCGGGCAGAAAAGACTTTGACACCTTTCGGGTCGTGTTCGACGGGTACGACAATCCGCAGGAATACGAGTTCGACCCGACCTGCTGAACCTCACGAAAAGCCCAAAAACAAATTAAATATAAACCCATTAAAATTTTATGATTATGGAAATGACAGCAATTCAATCAGTAGAGAAAAACAACGCATTGGTAGCATTGGCAAACGTACAGCCGAGCAACTACAACCCACGCAAAAACTTTGACGAGGCGAGCCTTGCCGAGCTATCCGAAAGTATCCGTCAACAGGGCGTGTTACAGCCTATTGGAGTGCGCCCGATTGAAGACAACCGTTTCGAGATTGTTTTCGGTGAACGCCGATACCGTGCCGCCCTCATGGCAGGATTGGAAGAAATTCCGGCAATCGTCATGGAAATTTCGGACGAGACAGCCGAAGAAATGGCGGTAACGGAAAATCTGCAACGCAAGGACGTTACACCCATAGAGGAAGCCAACGCCTATCAGAAACTCATAGACAGCGGTCGCCACGATGTACAATCTTTGGCGGTGCAGTTCGGAAAGAACGAAAACTATATCCGTACACGTCTTAAATTCGTCTCATTGATACCCGAAATCGCACAGCTTCTGGAGCAGGACGAAATTACAATCAGCGTAGCGACCGAAATCTGCCGTTATGGGGAAGATATTCAGCGTGAAGTGTACAACAAGCATTTGAAAGAGGGCATACAATATAACAGTTGGCGGGGAATGAAAGCCTCCGATGTCGCACGGAACATCGAACGCCAGTACACCACTGACCTCGACCGATACGCATTCGACAAGACCCTCTGTCTTTCATGCCCCCACAACACCAACAACATGATGTTGTTCTGCGAGGGTGGTTGCGGAAACTGCGCCAACCGTACCTGCCTTGCCGAGATGAACGCATCCTACCTCACCGAGAAAGCCGTGCGCCTCATGGAAGAACGCCCCGACCTGTCCCTCTGCCACGAAAGCCACAACTACAACGAAACCGTAGTCGAACGCCTTACCGCCATGGGCTACGAGGTGGTGAGCCTTGACTATTACGCAAAGGCATACCCCGAACAGCCCGAAGCACCCCGAAAAGATGACTACGAAACAGACGAGGAATACGAGCACGCACAAAGTGAGTACGAGCAGGATTTGAACGGCTACATGGAAAAATGCGAGGAAATCCGCACCCGAAGCGAAGCGGGCGAAATCACCCTCTATTTCCGTATCGGGAACAACGACATCGTGTTATGTTACATCAAAAACTCGACCCTTGCCGCCGTAGGAGCGGACGGTACACCGCAGGTACAGACGCTTTCGCCGGTCGAAAAGTTGGAGAAGCAGGACAAGCGTAACAAGGAGATAGCCCTTGAAAAGACGGTAGAGGACATCAAAAAGCAGATTTTGGAGGTCGATATGTCCGACCGCAAGTTCGGACAGGACGAAGACAAGATGATATACTTCTTTCTGCTCCCATTCCTCCGCAGGGAACATTTCGAAGCGGTAGGTATCAGCGAAGAAAAAACCGCTTACCACCACCTCACGGACGAAGAAAAGATGAACATCATCGCTAACCTCACGGGTAAGCAGAAAGCCATTATCCGCAGGGATTTTCTGATAGCCAATTTTAAGAACGCATCGGGTAGCAACGCTACGGCCTCCCTCTTGCTCGACTTTGCCGAGAAGCACATGCCCGAAGAACTGGCTGCTATCAAGAACGGACACAACGAGGTGTACGAGAAACGCCACCAACGCATCGAGGAAAAGAAAGCCGTCCTCTTGGTGCAGGAAAAAGCAAAGCAGGAAGCGGAGCAACCCGATGAACCGCAACCCGAAGCGGAAGTACACACCGAAGAAATCCCGCAAGAAGAAATTGCAGCCTGACCATAACCATAATCCCGAACGGATAGGGGACGGAGTAATCCGCCCTCTATTCGTTCATTATATATATCGAGGTGTAGGTATGCTTCCCGACAACCGCCCGAAGTCGCCACCAGGCGGCGCGTCTGCCGAGCGAACCTGCCACCTGCGCAGTCATGCCTTTTCTATCCCTTTTCTACTTTTCCTCCGTCCCCTCACCACCCGCCCGATACCCTTATACCTTTCTCGGATTCAGCCATCCGTGTCGGGACCCTCTCTGCTTTTAGGATGCAAAGGTGGGCTGCCGCGCCCGATCCTGACGCTTTGAAATGTATTTCCTGTAAAATTCTTCCTTGTTGCACAAGCGTAATTTTTCGGAAAAAGCGTCGGAGGGGGCTTTTTCGCCAGCCCCTTGGAAGCATCGTACAACCCGAACGGCTCCGACAATCAGGAGGCCGAACAGAGGGGAAAGAAAAAAAGTTCAATCACTTAAATTTAGAAAAAATGAAAATGCAATTTACTATCGTTCGTTCGGAAAATGCAAGCTACTTGTGCCACAAAGAAGATGAAGTCTATATGGATGTCAGCAACCCCATGAACGCCTTTGTCACTGGTGAGGATGATTTCCAAATCGTAGAGCCTGACAGCTCCTTTGCACAGAAAAAGTACGAGTTCCGAGGAGAATACTGGTATTTCGTTCCACGCTTCTACAACAACGGCTGGCTGGCACTCACCTTGGAAAAGGTGGAAGACGAAGACGATTACATCGTACTGTCCGTCAATTTGGAGGAAATGAATGCGCTCGGAGTACCCGATCGTACATTCATGGACGTAAACCATTACCCGGATGCGATGGAGTTCTTGGTGTCAAATGGGTTGGCGACCGACTCCGGTTACAGACGTAGAAGCGGGTTCGTGGAATATCCGATGATTATGCTGAATCTGCCGCTTCTGTACCAGCATAACCCGCAGAGTTTCCAAGAAGCGGACATCGAGCTGTTCGGATAGGCAGTTGGGGAGGATATGGGTTGCCCGTAAATGACGGGCAACTACCACACCGCCCTGATTCCGCCGGTGCGGTAGCTATCTTTTTTACTTTCGCTTTATGCCTGTTATAGTTGCCCCAAAATACACATCACTACCGTTTAGCCGTATGTATTTTTTTTTTGGGGGGGGTATTCCCATTATAATAGAAACAGAATCTGTTATTCAAACTGAACTTGTAATTAAAATAGTAAAAGCCAACTTATCCGATTGGATAGGTTGGCTCAAACAGATTATTTATACGAAAATCAATAGAATGTAATTGAAAGGTCTCCTAATGGGGTTGATTTTACAGTCAGTTCCAATTCACAGACATCACCATCAAGATAGCCATAGTCAAAGACGACATCGTATGTTACTCCGTCTATAACTACAGTACCAGTTGTTCCTGCCGTGATATCAGTTCCATTCAAAGCTACTCCCGTAATATTAACATTGCCAGTATAGAAACTGAATGAAATGTTCATATTAAAATCCACACTGTTCCATTGACAGTAGCGATTATAGGAGATGTCTTGTCATAAATGGTCATTAAGCCGTCTTTACTGTAAGTTGCCCGATATAGGTTGTTGAACTTTCAACAGCTTGCATGTGGGCTACTTCATCGGGAGAGTTCACATGAGCATTTGCCCCGACCAGCGCAAACACTGCCATACACCTTTTCTTTTCATTCTTCTGTCGTTTTTAGGTTCTTTATACCAGTTCTTATTGAAACTTACCAGATTTCCTGTTTCTCGGGTTGACATCCACAGTCATCAATGTAGAATCGGCAGAAACAGCCCTCACCTGCGGGGCTGTATTCACGTCCAGCTCAAATGCTTGACGGGAAGGGTAAAATCATATCCTTCCAATGGCGCAATCACTGATTGTGGAATTGTGAGGCAGCTTTACCACAGTAAGCTCCTGATTGTATTCGCCGAGATTTCCTCGTACCCGTTATATCCGCCCCAATTCCCCACTACTACCGTTCCCTTTATAATCTTCCGGACTACAAGCCGCCTGCCGTCTTCTTCTCCCTTTTCTACTTTTTACCGCTTATCCGGCCCATTCCTGCCTTTCTCCGGTTGGTTTTCCAGACGCAAAGGTGGACTGCCGCGCTTGATTCCGCCACTTTGAAGTGCATTTCTCGGAAAATTCTTCCTTTCCGTGAAAGAGTAATTTTCCGGAAAAAGCGTCGGAAGCAGCTTGTCCGCCAGTCCTTGTACCGCATCTGTAAACCCCAAGCGGTTCGGGCAGGAAACAGAGCCGAACAAAGGGAAGAAAAACGAATCATTAAAATTTCAATACAATGGACGACATCAAAAAAAGCAAAGAGTACCAACTCGCCAAAGATTGGGAAATGGCAGTAAACAGTTACAATTTCAACCCCAAGCGGTTTGCGGCAGCTATCCCCACGATGCACCCCACGCTTCAGCAAAGCCTCTACCGGCTTATCAAAGAGTGTATCGTTGTCATGGCGGACGAAACACGCCGCTACGACGACCGTAACCGAGCCTCGCACGAGGAAGCAAAACGAATTATGGAATATCTGAATGAAAACGGGAAGCACATCCCATTAAGATAACAGGCGTATGAAAACACAGGAAATACAATTCGGCGGCAACACCTATCCTTGTCGGGTGGTGATATCCAACGAGGGCGAAGAACTCCTTATCGGCTCGACCGCCCTGCTCGACGCTCTCCATCCCGGCAGCTTCAACGACGAAAACGAAGGCTTTGCCAGTAAAGAAGCCGAAAGAATCTACGACGAGGTTTTCTTTTTCACCGATAAAGACAGTCTCAAACTCTCCGACAAGGAACTCATCACCGAACTGAAGGAGGACAACCCCGAATGGTTCGACTAATACAAATCAATAATCATCTAAAACACAAAGCTATGGATAAAGAGTATGTAATGCACATTGCCCAGACCATCAAAGAACAGTTGGTATCACTTACGCCCATGCCCATTCTCATGTCGTGGGGAATTGGCGAGTTTGTCGCTACGGTATTCCGGGAATTGCCGGCATTGCGGATTGAAGTAAACGGACGGTTGCACGCCGGATCTGTCGTTATCGCACTCAACGGCTCCGATTACTATGAAGTATATCTACTGAAAGACGACGGTGCGGAATGCGTCAATAAGGAAGTATGCTTCAACGAGCTGGGTGATGTTATCGACCATGCCATCGAAAGCGGTACGGACAAAGAAGAATACGACAAATTTTGCGACCAGCAGCTTGCCATGCTGCTATCCGGAACAAGAGCCTAAGAGCAAACTGCCGAATAACACTGCTCGCATTTTTATGCGGGCAGTGCTTTCGTGTGCGATTGGATGCGCCCAAGCCGCAATATCCTGTTATAAACTCACTTTTGATGTTCTTGTCCCCCCTTTTACCGTTACATACATCTGATTACGGCTTGTGGGATTGTCCGGTTCTGTCATAGCCAGCACACCGATATCAATCATTGGAGTGATATAGACATTCATTACATTTTTTCGGGCTTTCAGTCCCAAATACTGCATAATGTCAAACAAAGACTTCGGTTCGGAGCAAAACTCCAAAAGTTGCTGTCTTCTCACATCCTGTTTATTGAGCTTTCTTGTGTCGTTTTCTTGTGTCGTTTTCTTGTGTCGTTTTCTTGTGTCGTTTTTTTAATGGTGGTTGCGCCCAACTGCATGGTCAGCACCACATAGTCCGGACGTGTCTCCTCGGCTACAGTCGGAAGCGGCCAACCCAAAGACTGCCAGCCGCTCACAATCTTATCCACACCGCTACCGGCTTTCTCGGCACGCCCCAGCCGCATGAACATCTTCTGCAGGATTGGATTACGACAAATGCTGCGCCCTCCTTCGAAATACTGCTGTTTGGAAACCAGCATCATGCCCGGATTCATAAAGACAAGACTCTCATCGGTACGCTCCACGATGATATGCCCTTGTGCATTTACATCTTGGTGGATAATGCAATTGATGAGTGCTTCTCTCACAGCATCATGAGCCGGAGTTTCTTCCTGACGCACCCCGTCTTTCATCATGAACGGACGTGGCAGGGATTGTATCAACCGATTATATACCCTTATATAGAATTGATAAAGGTTGGCTTCCCACAAGCCGTCCGGATAGATACGGTTTGTCCACCTTATATCGGGATTGTCTGTCGCAACACGTTCACGATAATCCACAAAATACATCGGGTCGCCCGAATTGTTAGTAATACTATCGTATTTACCGAACATCAGAATACCGGCCAATGTGAATCCCTCTTTACCGGTTTCATATTCCGTAGCGTATGCACCTAACTTTTTTAAGAAATCCATGTCGCTGATACCTATCCAGGGATGGGAGGGTTGCAGACTGGCGAGGGTCTGCCGGTATTGATGCAAGGATTCGATGTCTATATCCCTTTCAAATTCAAAGCCCGCAAGGATACGTCCGTCCTGTGAATGGCGGTCATGTTCGGCATCCGCAAACATTCGTCTTATCTCCGCATCGGTACAGAGATAATCGCCCTCGTGGTTCCTGCGGTAAGTGTTCCCGAACGGGTTGGCATTGATATACACGGGTCGCAATTCGTAACTGGCACGAGGAATATCACATATCAGGATATACGATTCCTCTATCTTTTCTATTCTTACATCTGATTCACGAGGAAGACAAACGCTTGTTTTTCCTTTATTATGGGCACAATCCCAAAAAATCTTTTTATAACGGACGATGGTTTCCTCCGTTAGTCCATCAAAGAGAAATCGGTTGTTCTTCTCCATCACACCCAGCACAATCGTACCACCATTTGTATTGGCAAAAGCCGAGTAGCTCTCCCAAAAACTGCCGGGGAATCCTCCGCGTGCCGACTTGAACTCGACTTCCGAAGTCTCGCCTTGGCTGATCAATGCCCTGATTCTTTCATATTTGTCTGTTGTATATTCTGCCATAATCGAGCAATTTTAAGGACGCAACAATTCCCGGCGGCTCACATTCAGTAACTCTGCTATACGTGAGAGGGTGTACAAATCCGGCTGACAGGTATTCGTACACCATTTCGATACAGTCGTTGGGTTTACGCCCAACTGTTCGGCCAACCACACATTCGTTTTCCCGGATTCAGCCAAGGCTGCTTTTATACGGTTTATTTCCTTTCCCATTTACCAACAAATTGTTTTTGAATGCAAAGATAATGGTTTTTATTTATAAATCAGCCTTGCATGACAGTTTTATCAAAACAACGGATTGTTCATTACTCATTTGATATTCACAAGAATTTTTGCAATGCACTGACAAATAAAAAACACCTGCAATAATCACGAATCATTGCAAGTGTTTACTTTCCAACGCTACATTGCTTTTCTAATCTAAATTTTAGATAGTCTTACGTTTGTTCGCTGGCGTAATTCATCAAAAGGAACTTTCCCGAACCGGTCGAACAACAACAGAAATAGGTACGGCAACAGGCGAAAAAGGGATTCATATCAGATTATTTCCTGCTGTCTCACTCCGTATTTTTCTCCCTCTAATCAAATCCGGGCCAAGAGAACAGCCACCCATTCACCACCCAATTACCACTCATTCACCACCCGGCGACCGCTCATCAACCACTCACTTACCACCCGTTTACCACCGGACAACCGCTAATTCCAATTACCTGTAGAATATACAGCTGCGTAATAGGGTGATAAGGCGGCTAAAAATGCCGCTTGTACCTTGGAGGTGGATTTGGGGATATAAAAAATGGCAAAATACCCTATAAGGATTTTCCAACTCTAACACCGTCAAAATACACATGGATAAAAACGACTACATATCAACAAGTCAATTAACACTTCGGGGAACAGATTACACCCGCATCCCTCGCGTCGTAAACATCACCGGTGCTTACAAATACTGGGACAACGAGATCCAAAGTCCTCCACCAGCGAGTACCTCAAGAAAAACCAGCTGCTGCTCGACCTTAAAGAGAATACATGTCCGTCGCCGAGCGATGGGAAAAAGAGAGACGCAACTTTTCCGTCTTGCAATGGGTCGACTGCTTCAAGCAGCTTAAAGAGGAGGAGCAGAAGAAAGAAGAGACGAAAGTATTGACCGTGCTCCAGCTCATCGAAGCCCGAATCGGATGGCCGGCAACAGCGCACGCACCATCAAGAAGAACTACTACAAGAACACAAAGCAGGATGAGCTACGCCAACGCATGAATGTCCGGTATGGGAGCTGGGGACAGCATGAAGTCAATCGATAATAATCATGATGGGTTACACACGGTAATTTTCATTTCCTTTTTGGGCTTGTATTTTTCGTTTTAACGCCATAAAACCGCCTGCCGATGGAATAAATGTAGTATTTTTGCAGAAAATATCGGATTATGAACGTATTGAATTCTTATATACCACGAAAATTGCCGGTCATAGCCTTGATATGCACGCTGTTCGTCACCTACCCGAATGTAGTGTGGATTCCGTGGAATCTGGCACGGCTGAATGTCGGCGAAGAGGCCGGATTTTGGGCGTTCTTTGTTTTCCGCATGCTTTACTTCTACGGCTTGTTCTACCTCCAATTAGAATATAATGTGCGTAAAATAGGCAACATGCCGTTCGAGGCACGTTTCGGATGTAACTTTCTTTATACGCTGCTCGGATGTGCCGTATTCGTCGGACTGTCATACGGCTTGCCCTTGCTGGGTGTTCAGACCGGTTATGTGGGTAATATCCTTTTGTTCCAGTTTTTTGTGGTGTGCTTGCTTTGTACATTTATCGGGTACATCTCGGTGTTGTATGACAGCCAGAGAGAAAAAGAACAGGAAATAGAGCAGCTACGCATCGAGAACCTGCAAAGCCGTTGCGATGCCCTTGCCAACCAGATCAATCCGCATTTCTTTTTCAATTCGCTCAACGGAATATCCTCGTTAATCAGAAGAAAAAATGATGACAACACATTGCTTTATGTAACAAGGTTGTCGGATATTTTCCGTTATATTCTGCAAAGCGACAAGAAAGGGATTGTATCATTGGGTGAAGAACTGACATTCATCCGCTCTTTCATGCACGTGATGGAAGTAAGGTTCGAAGGCAAATTGACCTGTTCGATTGATGTCCCCGAAAAAGACCATGAACTGCTGTTGCCCGTACTCTCGCTGTTGCCTCTTTTGGAAAATGTGACCGTACACAATCAGATAGACAGTGACCACCGGATGAATATCAGCATCCGGATGAACGGCGGCGAATTGGAAATATCCAATCCGGTATATCCCAAACTCGCCATGCCTGACACGAACGGTATCGGTTTGCAGAACCTGCGTAACCGTTTCGGACTGATGATGAAGAGAGAAATTCGTGTGGAAACCGACGGAGATACATTTAACGTATATCTCCCGTTAAGATAATAGAAGAAACTATGAGAGTATTGATAGTAGAAGATGAGACGGCGGCTTACAAGAATATGGTAAACGCTTTGCAGACAATAGAACCCACGATTGAGATTGCCGGTAATACGGAGAGCGTGAGCCGGACTGTTGAGTGGCTGCAAAACAATCCGCAGCTGGATCTGATATTCATGGACATACAACTGTCCGATGGTTCGGCTTTCATGCTTTTCGATCGCATGAAGATTGAGACACCGATTGTCTTTACCACGGCATACGACCAGTATGCCATAGATGCTTTTCGGGTAAACAGTATCGATTACTTGCTAAAACCTATCAAACCCGATGAACTGCAAAGAGCGTTGGACAAGTTTCGCCGCTGGATGCCCGCCGATATGGGCGGCTATCTTTCCCGGCTGATGGCGTTGGCTCCCAAACCGGTATATAAGGATAAAATATTGATTCCCTTACGGGATAAACTTCTGCCGGTAGCACTTGACGATGTGGCTTGTTTCTACACGACCAATAAGCAGACGCTTGTCTGCCTGAAAAACGGAGTGCAATATGCGTATGTTAAGACGCTGGAACAAATCATGACGATGCTTGCCCCCTCTCGTTTTACCCGGGCGAACAAACAGTATATCGTGGCGCGCGACAGTGTGAAGGAAATTAGCATTTGGTTCGACAGCCGTCTGCTAGTGAAACTGAATATAGAGACACCCGAACCGATTTACATCAGCAAGAATAGAGCGCCGGAATTCAAGGCATGGATTGTACAAGAGTAATAAGTTAAATATATAATATATGGCAACAATCATTCGCAAAGAAGAGCGTGACTTCCAGCCTAATCCCGGTAAAATCGACGGATTCAGACTGTTCACAGACATTTCGCGCAAACAAAAAGACGTAGAACCTCAGTACCTGAATTTCGATTTGCGGAGGCTCGATCCGGGACAATATAATGCTCCTTACCATTTTCACCGCTACGCTGAAGAATTGTTTATGATACTTTCCGGATCGGCGACTTTGCGTACTCCCGCAGGGCTTGAAACGGTCGCAGAGGGAGACATCCTCTTTTTCGAGGCTGGCGAAAGCGGTGCACATCAGCTTCGTAATCACACCGACGAGCCGTGCACCTATCTTGATATGCGCTCCTACAGCGGTCATGACGTCTGCGAATACCCCGATTCGGATAAAATCATCCTTGTGCCCGGCGGCGAAACGTTCCGCCGAAACGAACAGCATCCCTATTTCGACGGCGAAACCGACACCGACAAGATTTGGGAAAAGTTGTAATGAGTTCCTTATCCTAATTATGACAGCTTCTTTCGGGGAGCTGTTTTTCGTTTTCATACAGCACTTTTCCGCGTTAATGTCGCTTTCTATATAATGTATGTCATACCGCTGTAACTTTGTATTCAAATAATTGATTACAAAGTTTATGGCAATGAATTATCGTATCTATTTAACTTCGTTTTCTTCCTCCTTGCAAGGCATGGTGCAAACAAGTTTGCCCCTCTGCCCTTGCTTCGTTCATCGGTTCAGGCTTTGGGGAACGGTTTTATTCCTTTTGATTCTCTTTTCGTGCAAGAATGGGGAAGAGAAAAATACGGTCTCCAAGTATTACCCTACGAAGATATTGTCTCCCGTCAGCAGGACTATACAAACCCCGTATCCGGCAGTCCTCAAAGGCCGTCAAAGCGTAGAAATACGCCCGCAATGCAGCGGACTTATCATGCGGATCTGCATAGAAGAAGGGGCTTGTGTAAAAAAAGGACAAATTTTGTTCATCATCGACCAGGCCCCTTATCTTGCCGCTTTGAAAACCGCTTCCGCCAACGTATCACAGGCCGAAGCACGACTGGCAACTGTACGTCTGACATTTGACAGCAAGGAAGTATTGTGCAAAAAAAATATCGTTTCCGATTATGAATTACAAACGGTCCGCAACGAACTGAAAGCAGCCGAAGCGACACTCGAACAGATGCAGGCACAATGCGACAACGCCCGGACGGAATTATCCTATACAGAAGTGAAAAGTCCGGTGGACGGCGTGGCAGGCATGATTCCTTACCGGGTGGGAGCCTTGGTGGACAGAAATATCGCCGAGCCGTTAGTGTGCGTATCGGACACAGAAGAAATGTTCGCTTATTTTTCCATTTCGGAGAGCGATGAACTGGCAAAGAGTGCAAAGCTCGGGACGCAGAAAATTACCTTCCGTCCTGTCAATAAGGCAATCCCCGTTGTGAACGGAGTCATAGATGCCGTCAGCGGTACGATGGATGCCCGAACGGGAACCATCAGCGTCCGGGCAAGAATCCCCAACCACGACAAAATATTGTATGACGGTAGCACGGGCACGGTGCTCGTTTCGTCGGAAAGGACAGACTGCTTGGTCATTTCCCAGACGGCCGCTTACGAAATTCAAAACCGCACATTCGTCTACAAGGTCGTGGACGGACGAACCGTCTCCACGTCCGTCGAAGTGGAGGACATCGGTAACGGTAAGGAATACATCGTCCTGTCCGGTCTGAAAGCCGGCGACAAGATCGTGACTGAAGGCGCAGGCTTGTTACGCGAAGGAACGGAAATAACTGAAAGTATAACCACCCAAAACGCTTCACAATGAACTTGCAGACCTTTATCGACCGCCCGATATTGTCCGGCGTATTGTCAGTGTTCGTCGTACTCCTCGGTATCATCGGATTAGTACAATTGCCCGTTGAGCAATTTCCGGAAATAGCACCGCCCACGGTCAGGGTGAGCGCTACATACATGGGTGCCAATGCCGAGACCTTGCAGAAAGCCGTCGTTGCCCCGTTGGAAGAAGCCATCAACGGCGTGGAGAACATCAATTACATGACCTCTTCCGCCACCAACAACGGCACGGCCACCATCAATGTCTATTTCCGTCAGGGTACAGACCCCGACATGGCGGCGGTGAACGTGCAGAACCGCATCGCCTCGGCACAGGGTGTACTGCCTGCGGAGGTAATCCGTTCCGGCATCACCGTGCGCAAGAGCCAGAACAGCACGGCTAAGATTGTGGCACTGTACAGCCCTGACAACAGCTTCGATCAAAAATTCCTGTACAACTATTTCAAAATAAACATAGAACCGCGACTGGCGCGTATTCCCGGCGTGGGCGATATAACGGTGTTCGGTTCCGACTACTCGCTGCGCATCTGGCTGAATGCGGAAAAGATGACGGCTTACGGTCTTGTCCCTGCCGACATCACCGCCGTACTGGACGAGCAGAATGTGGAGGCTCCCACCGGAACATTGGGAGCGGATATGGACAACACCTTCCAGTATGTACTGAAATACCGGGGACGCTATGAAGACGAGGAGGATTTCGGCAATTTCGTTATCAAGTCGCTGTCCGATGGAAGTGTCCTGCGCCTGAAAGACGTGGCGGAAGTGGAACTCGGTGCGTTGAACTATGCCACGAAGAACGAACTGATAGGACATCCGGGCACGAACTGCATGATAGCGCAGGCGCCTGGCTCGAACGCCAATGAAATCGTCAAGGCGATAGACGAAGTGATACGGGATGCCACCGCCGAACTGCCCAAAGGAATGGAACTGGTCGATTTGATGAGCATCAAGAGTTTTTTGGACGCTTCCGTACACAACGTGATAGAAACCTTGCTGGAAGCCATCCTGCTGGTTATTTTCATTGTGTGGCTCTTCCTACGCAACTTGCGTTCCACGGTGATTCCTGCCGTGGCCATCGTCGTGTCATTGATAGGAACATTCGCTTTCCTTTATTTTGCAGGGATGTCAATAAATATGCTGACGCTATTTGCACTGGTACTCGTTATCGGTACGGTAGTGGATGATGCGATTGTCGTCGTCGAGGCTGTGCAGTCCCGTTTCGACAGCGGTTGCCGGTCGCCCCGTCAGGCAACGGTGGAAGCCATGCAGGGCATCAGTCGTCCATTGGTTTCCACTTCATTGGTGTTCATGGCCGTATTCATTCCGGTCTGCTTTATCGGCGGTGCGACGGGCAAGTTCTACACGCAGTTCGGTCTGACGATGGCGGTTTCCGTCTTGATTTCCACATTCAACGCACTCACATTCAGTCCGGCGCTGTGTGTACTACTGATGAGACCTACTGCCATAAAAGAAAAAAACTCCCGTTTCGCTGCTGCATACACTGCAGCTTTTCAAGGAATGACAAGCAAATACAAAAACGCTGTGCTGTTCATGCTTCATCATAAATGGCTATCTTCCATGCTGCTGGCTGCCACCTGCGGTTTCTTCTATCTGTTGTATGTGACAAAGACGGGACTTGTACCCGATGAAGATACGGGAACGATTGTGGCCGATGTGCAGGCTGCCCCCGGAACAAGCCTTGCCCAGACGGAACGCATCCTCAAGAACATCGAAGACCGCATCAAGGACACCCCGCAGTTCCAGATCTATTCCAAGTCGATAGGTATGGGGATGCTCGCCGGACAAGGGCCTTCCAACGGGACGTTCATCATCCGCCTGAAACCTTGGGACCAACGGACAGGCAGCAACGATGACAACCGTTCCGTTATCAATGACATGTATCGCCGTCTTTCCGACATTACCGATGCGCACATCATGGTCTTTGCCCAGCCCATTATCGCCGGATATGGTGTGACAAACGGTTTCGAGGTGCACGTTCAGAACAGGCGCGGAAGCTCGGTAGAAGAGCTGCAACGTCACGTACAGGCATTTATCGTAGCACTGAATGAACGACCGGAAATCGCACGGGCGCAGACCTCTTTCGACAGCCGCTATCCGCAATACCGTGTCGAGGTGGATGCCGCCCTGTGCAAGCGGGCAGGCGTTTCGCCTTCGGATGTCCTCGATGCCTTGTCCGGCTATATCGGAGGCGTCTATTCCTCGAACATAAACCGCTTCTCCAAACTCTACCGGGTGATGATGCAGGCATCGCCCGAATACCGGGCAGATGTCCGCTCACTCGACGGACTGTTCGTGCGCACCGCATCGGGCGAGATGTCGCCCATCAGCCGCTACGTCACCCTGACCCGTGTCTATGGTTCGGAATCCCTGTCGCGCTTCAATCTCTTTCCGTCCATTGCGGTCAACGGCGCACCCGCCGCCGGATACAGTTCCGGGCAGGCGTTGAATGCCATTCGTGAAGTCGCCGCGCAGACACTTCCGGCTGGATACGGCTACGAGTTTGGAGCGATGTCTCGCGAAGAGGCCTCTGCGGGCAATACATCGGTTTGGGTATTCGGCATCTGCATCGTTTTTATCTACCTGATTCTGTGCGCCCTCTATGAGAGCCTGCTCATACCGCTCGCCGTCATTCTTGCCATTCCTTTCGGACTGTTCGGAAGTTTCCTTTTCGCCAAACTGTTCGGCATCGAGAACAATATCTATATGCAGACCGGTATCATCATGCTCATCGGTCTGCTTGCCAAAACCGCCATACTCCAGACGGAGTACGCTTCGGAATGCCGCAGCAGAGGCATGAGCATCACGGCATCGGCTGTCGCCGCGGCGGTTGCCCGACTTCGTCCCATACTGATGACCTCACTGACCATGATATTCGGACTGCTTCCGATGATATTCTCCACTGGAGTCGGCTGCAACGGTTCGCGCTCGCTGGCAGTGGGTACGATAGGCGGTATGTTGGTGGGTACGGTCTCTTTGCTGCTCTTCGTGCCGCTTCTGTTTATTGTGTTCCGACACGTGGAGGAAAAAATGATACCGGGAAATAAAGTTCAAAAACACATACGATAATCATTATTAAAATTCTTACGAAGATGAAAAAGTTGATATTTATTTTGGTAGCCATATTCGGGCTGAGTCTTACGGTCAGTGCTTGCAGTACCCATGACGGCAGAATAGAAGAATCTGAAACGGAACAGCCCGGGGAATCGTCCGGTTCGGATATGGATGCCGGACTTACAGGAAAGACCCTTATCGTGTATTACAGTTTTACCAACAATTCCCACGTTATCGCTGCGGAACTCCAAAAACAGACCGGCGCCGATATGCTCCGGGTCGAACCGGCTGATGAGAACGTGGATTACAACGACTATTCCATCGGTCTGCCCATGATGAATCTCATCAAGGCGCATCCGGACGATCCGGCTTCCTATCCGGCAATCAAAACCGCAGCCGATGATTTAAGTGATTATGACAATGTTGTCATCGTAGCCCCGTTGTGGTGGAACAACATGGCCGCACCGCTTCAAACATTCCTTTTCAAATACGGGGCTGAAATGGAAGGCAAACGCATCGGGCTGATTGTGTCAAGCGGTGAAAGCAGCATTGAAGGCGTTGAAGCCGATGTAAAACGGCTTATCCCGAACGGGAAGCATCTTAATCCGTCATTGTGGATATTGCGTTCACGCACCAATCAATGCCCTGCTTTGATTGAGGAGTGGTTGGCAACTATCAACAAAGCGCAAAATAAGTACAGAGCTGACTCATTACATCAAATTTAGTTTTCGTTTCCAATGTTAGTTTTGCGAGGAATAACCAATCCGACAGCGAAAGCTGCTCTACCTTCCGAGTCCTTTAGGGTGCGAAATATCGGACATGTTTTCTATCCGGTAGCCCGTTTCCTCTTTGATCTGCCGGCACCAATATCTGCCGACACCGGCCAGTTCCGCATAGTATTCATAGTTGGAAACAACGCCGACAGCCTTTTCGATGATGGAACCGGCTCCTTTTACGTTGTAGCGTTGGGCCAGTTCAAGCAAATCACCGCGTTCGATGTCGGAGTTCTTGTTGCAGATGGTCATGCTATGGCGGTTCACATATCCCGGGGCGGACGGATCGACGGAAAATGTGAAATCGTATGCCGGGGCGATATGCCACACCCCGTCGTCACCCATCAGGAAACTGAAATTCTTGTTATGGTCGTCCACATTTCCTCCCAGCACATTCAGGGTGGTCAAGAGGAACAGTTGCTTGAGTTCCGACGGCAGGACGCCTATGCGACAGGCCGTGTCAAAGAGGCATTCATAACTGTCCGCAGCCGGGTTCATGGCCGCCAAGGTCTGTATGTGTATTTTCTTCCCCTCCTGACGGTCGAACCGTTCGGTCAGGAAATGGGCGGTTTTCTCGCCCTTCGCAAGGCGCGACGGCATCATGTTCAGTCCTGCGTCTTTTGCCATGAGATAATAGCTGTATTCAATACGGGTAGTGGGGATGTCCGAATGTTCGTCGAACTTGATAATCATGGGGACATATCCGGGCATCGGGCTTGCCACCTGTCCCGAATAGCATTCATTGGTTTCCGGATTGAAGTTGATGATGGCTTTAGGTCTGCGACCGCCGGCCGATGTCCCCACTTTGAACAGACTTTCGATCATCAAGTCCGGCTGCATTTCAGTCTTGAAATTCCTTGCCTCGTTCAGGGCTGATTGAGCCAGCCTGTAAAGGTCGTCAATCTCGACCTTAAAGGGCCGCTCCATATCCTCGGCTGCCGGAGGCAGAAATTCCAGCGCTCCCATTCCCCTTCTGCCGATGTAGGCCAGACGGTCGAGGGCGGACAGATTTCTCGTACTGATGCTATGGCTCTTGGCCCACTCATTGAATACCCTGTTTCCCCAATGATCCGGCAAGGAATCGGCTATGAAAGAGGGCAGTCCGCCGAAGAGTTTCCCGTCATCGGCATACACGGGCAACCCGTTCTTTACTGCCGTGCTGTGGATGGAGGCCCGCAAGGGCGCAATGTCATACCCGCCGCCAAGGAAATCGCTGTCGAAATAGAAACAGATCCTTTCCGCGTACCTTTCCTTGTATGTAACCAAAGAACCGACTTTCCGGTTCCACAAAAAAACGTCAAGATTCCGTATCATCGCTGTTCCTCCTTACTCTTTTAGGAATGAATTTATTTATCTGTTTCAACGCCATCGGGGGCATGGGCAGTTCGGGCAACAACTCAAACAAACGTTGCTCCATTCCGACCACGCGCAGCAGCGAAATAAAATTATTGAGCGTGATATTCCGGTTCACCCCTTGTTCGAGATGACTGATGGTAGTCAGGCCCACACCCGACCTTTCAGCCATTTCCTTTTGGCTGATCCGTGCGGCAAGACGGTACTCCTTCAGGCGTTGGCAAAGGAGCGTGATGATGTCCTGATTCGTTGTATAAACATCCTTATCCATATGTCTATATATTGCTATTACTTTGCAAATATAGCAATAAATATCCATATATAACTACCATTGATATAGTTTCTACGAATGGGAAAGGCAATCTTCAGGTGAATCTGACCTTATTCCGGTCCTCATTTCGAGTTCCGTTGGTTCAGCACATCCTTTATCATCTCTTTCACATCCTGACCCACTTGCACGAAATTTTTATACAGGATGCGTTCGCGTTCCTCCCTCGATTTGAACGTGTAGAACTTCGGCAGCGGCACATACGCCGCTTCCTCTTTCTTGATTTCGGCCATGTCGAAATCCGTCTTGCAGAAGAACTTCGTGGTCTTGAACTCCTTTGCCTCCTGAATGTTCATCGAGCCGCCCATGCCGGTTTTCGTCTTCACGAAGTCCCGCGCCGTCTGTCCGCAGAGCCAGCCCGTTGCCATATCCGAGATCTTCGAGGCGGGCACAAGGCTGTCCATGTTCTCGTTCAGGTTGATCGAGGTTTTGTCCCGGTCGATGGTTACGCCCTTCTTCACCTGTACCACTTTGCCGAAGATGTCGTTCGACAGCCATTCCAGCGTCTCTTTCGCACGGGCAGAGCCGCTGATTACGTTACCCACCGTTGTGATGATCTTCTCCATACCTACCTTCCCGTAATCGGCCTCCAACTGTGGCAACTCTTGGAATCCGAGAGTTACCGACACCTTGTTGCTTCGTGCCGTACCAATCAGACGGTCTATCTTGTGAAAGTACAGCGTCGGCAGCTCGTCCACGATGATACTCACGGGGACATTCTTGCCCTGCCCGGTATTCACACGGGTAACGAGACGGTTCAGGATAAGGGCGTTCAATGCACCGATGATGCTTTCCATTTCCGGGTCGTTGGCAATCAGCAGGTAACTCGGATTCTTCGGGTCGCTCACCTTCAGGTCGAAATCGTCCCCGTCGCGGTGGAATATCCAGTAACTCTCCTTGGTCGCCAGACGTGAGGTATAGACGCGCAATGTACCGATCATGCCCTCCAGTTGCTCCATCGCCTTGTTTTTGAACGCTGTCTGGAACGGGCCAAGTAGCGGAGCAACCTCGTTGTCCGTTTCCAGCACCTCGAAAATCGTCTGGTAACTCTCGTTCAGGAACGACAGAATATGAGGCATATCCGAGTATTTCCCCAGCCAGTAGGCCGGTTCAACGATATTTCCGCCCTCACGGTCGCGCACCACGCCCGTCGGTTTCCAGAACTTTGTCTGCGGGTCTTGCCGCTTCTCCGCGTACAGCTTTTTGCCGCCCGCATCGTAGGGTTCACGCTCGTAGTTCACGAAGAAGTAGATACAGGCGGCGAGGAAGTTCACCGCCGAAGTCTGGAAGAACTGGTCGCTGCCGCCGCCTCCCTCTTTTTTGCCCTTTTGCAGGCTCTCCAGCAGCGTTTCAGCCGTTTCACTCGCTGCCGCGAGGTTGTTGATGTACTTCGCCTGGATCGGGTTCACCCGCCGGCTGTACTCCACATCCACGAAGTTAATCATGTTAAACTTGCACCCTTTGGGTACTTTACCCAGCTTCTCGTTTTTCTTGTAGTGGTAATACAGCTTCGTGGCAAGTGTTGGAAATTTGTAATCATAAACTACCATAGCAAACCCCTTGGCCGAATGTTGCCGGATGAAAGGCTCTATAATCGACATGGTCTTCCCGCTGCCCGGAGTTCCGACTACCCATGTGCCTCTAAAACAGTTACTTATCGAAATCCAACCCTTGCGAAACCTACCTTTGTAATAGTATCGCATAGGGATATTTACGCTGTATTCGTTTTCAATTTTCTCTTCGCATTGTTCAAAACTTTCATTTTCAAAGTTAAACCGGTCTTTCATCAGTCCCTCCTTGATGAACTTCGAAATATTGTCCAGTGCGATATGTACCAGTACCACGCCCACGACGGAGGCTATCATATAGAGAATGATATTCAGCGGCAGCGTGTAGAGCCGTATCTCCATCGGACGGTTGAACAGCCATACGGACAACACGAGCAGCAACAGTCCGCCCGTCAGCGGGTACACCACCTGCCTGCGCGCGTCGAACTCCAGATGTTTTTTATTCCGCGTACCCATGCAGGTAATGCAGATGAGCAGTACCGTCGCAATTTTGCTGTACACCAGATGACCGTCGTTGTAGATCATCCACCGCTTGATACGCCCGTGGATGTCGCACAATATCCCGCCCCAGTGGTCGAGTATGGCAGGGTCGATGGCATACTCGAAAAACTCCAACAGCACGGAGACATACACCACCGCACGGAATATCTTGTAGAACCCTTGTAACTCCTTGCTTTCTTCCATGAATCAATCCATTGTTAGTTCCTGTTTCCGGCGATACCAGTGATTGTCTACCCGGATAACGTCCATGCCGAACCATACGCCGTTCTCGTTCAGCTTGGTTTTTATCTTTTCAAGGGTCACCGGGCCGACACCCCAGATATCCATGAGGTACGATTCGTCAAGATGAATCAGATCCCTGATATACAATATCCCGTGAGTTTCAAGATGGCTTCGGATGGACGGTGTAATCCCCAAGCTGAAAACCGGTTCCGATAGATAATGCACCTCTTCTGCCGGCATATTGTTCAGGGCTATCTCAAGGCCTTCTCTGATTTTTTTGAGAGAGTCGATGTATTTCCCCATATCTCGGATGGTCTGCTCGTTGCATGATATTTCGTCGCGCAGCCGGGTGGATTTCTGTACAAGTTCGGCATTGCCCCGCTTCAGTTCACTGTTGATGTCTCTCATCGACCGATTATCCGCTTCCAGCTCGTTCCGTTGGTACTCCAATTCTTCGACAAGCTCCTGTAGTCTGGCTGCATGCTCTTTCAGAATGGATTCTTTTCCGTGATCGGCGGACATTTCCTCGAAAAGGTAGCCGAACCGTTTAACCAGAAAATCAATATCTTCTTTATCCGAAGCGACGGAATCAGCGATCCTTTCCATTTTCCGTCGGCAGGATTTACCTCTCGCACATTTGTACATCAGGACAAGTGCCGTTATCATCAGCACCAATCCGACAAGCATAATTATGTCTATCGTTTCCATATAAGTTTATCATTTCATTCATTCAGGGTTATAATCGGACGCACCTTGTGCGCCTGTATTTTAGGAGTCTCCTGCATGGCTCCGCTTCCCAACGAGTACAGCCATGCCTTTGCCGTCTGCTGCCCTTCTACCTCCGTCGATGTCCAGTACCAGCAGTCGTCGGCTTCATCCGGCAACGGCTGTCCGCCGCACCGTTCAATCACGGGATTGACCACTTCGCGTAGGGCATACAGCAGGCGCATCTGCGCCACGGACGGAACGTATGCACTCTGCCCGTACCGCCACAGGTCGAAGACCGCTTCAGCCATCGGCGAGGCTGTCTCCCTCGTGTCGTACAGTGCGAAAGTGTTCGCATTCCCGTCGTATGCCGTGATGTCGGCCGATGTGCCCTGCGCGACACCGAGACTGTCGGCGAACGCTGCCGGAGCGATCTCCCACAGGTAAACCGCATAGCCGTTTCCTTCCGTTCCGTCGCGCAGCCGAGTGTCGAAGACGACGGCTATCGCCCGTTTTCCCGATAGTTCATACTGCGAGTAGGACAACGCCGTGCCGTCCTCGCAAAGCACATGGCCGGGACGTACCGCCGTATCGGGCACGTCGATATGCGCATCGCAGGCGGCACACAGCACCGCCGTCGCCGCTACTATAATCCATTGTATCTTTCGTATCATCATTTCTTTTTTATATGATTCGTTATTCCCTTACCTTATCGGCAGTTTCACTCCCAGCACGACACCTGTGCGTAGCAGATCCGCTCCCTTTATCATCATATCGCTCTTTACCTGCCAGTACAACGTGCATCCCGACCGCAACACATAGTTATGCTCGTAGCCGAAGTGCAGGCCGCCGAGGAACTTCTTCGTGTCGCTGCCTGCCGAAGCTCCGATACGCAGGCTGCCGTAGTGGTTGCGCCCACGCACTACGCACGGCTTGTAGGCCACGCCGAAGCCGTAGCTGCGGTAGTTCTTCCAAAAGGATTCCGGGCAGATATGACCGCACGAGGCGCACTTCTCCCATTGCAGGTAGCCGTTGGCGAAGAACTCCCACGCATGGCGGTAGTTCATCTCATGTTCGTAGGCGAGCGTTACGTCCATGCCGTTCTTGTAGAGCAGCCCCGCTCCGAGCGAGAGGCGGCCGCTGTTACGCTGCGCGTGTACATGGGTGGCGAAGCCTGTGCAGGCAAGCACAAGCAGTAGGGTGATTCTCATCGTCTTTCCCATATTCATTCCTCCTCCAATAAATCCGCATTGAATGAATCCGCCGCCAGCACATCCTCATAGTCGATGTTCAGGCTGATATTCCGACCGCTGATCTGCTTTTCTGTCATTTCGATGGTCAGCAGCTTGCCGTTGGGAAAGGTCAGCTTCTTTACGACAATCACATTACGGTAGCCATGCCGGAACGTCTTTCCCCGCTCCAATACCAGTGCGGGCGTCAGTTCGATGGTCTGCGCGTTGGTCGCCTTGGAGAGCTTCTTGTCCGCCAGCTTCACCCGTATCTCGTCGATGTCGAAACGGATGTTCGTCCTGTTCTCGATGGAGAAGTCGATAAAGAAATAGTCGCCCACCGAGTAGATATTATTCAGGCGCATCACCATACGGTGCGCTTTAGTAGCCACATTGCGGACCTTCGCGGGCGAGTTCCAGATACGCCGGGCGAAGCGTGTCATGTCGGCGGTGGACATCGACACGGCCGGATTGTTGTACGCCTCCCGCTCTTGCAGCAGGATTTCCTTGTCCGTTACCGCCTCCTTCATCCTGGTGGTGTAGATCAGCGCGTATTGCGTGCGGTAGCGTTCCGTCACGATGGTGACGACAGCGAGCACCTCGCCGTCCTCGTGTCCCGCCTCCTTGGGCTTCAGCCGGATGATGTTGTCAATAGGCTGGTCGCCTGCCACCTTGTCGGTGGAAATATCCACGAAACGCACCGGTTCCGATGCCGTGATGACGGTCGTTATCTGCTCGTTCACCGTCAGTTGTTCCATTTCCTCGTAGGTCGTCTGCGCCTGCACGTTCCGTGCCCCAAGCAATCCTGCCGCCAGAAGAAATGACGTTCCGATTTTCTTCAAATTCATATTCATGTCTTGTTTCTATTGATTTCTATGATTTTCTTTTTCTCTTTTCCCTCATTTCGCATCGTTGCCATATGCAGGTTCTTCCTGAATCTGCCGGGCTCTTGCCCAGGTACAGCGTCCCGTCCGGGTCATCTGGGTCTCACACTCCCAAAGGGTGTTCTTTTCCACATGTTTGAAATTGACCTCCCCATATCTCGGCCCGTAAAAGCCGGTATATTTTTGGAAAGCGAACAAGGCGATTCTCCGATCGTCTTCTGTCAGGAAATTACATATCAAGGCGAACCGTCCCCCGTGATGCCACCATTCGGTACTCACAAGTTTACCGATGAATGTTTCGGCTCTATCGGGAGCTATGTAATCCTCATAATACAAGCCGTCCGTACCTTTATGATATTTCGATAGATCTATTTCCACACCATCGGGGGGTTAATTCCGTTTTTCCCGTCCGTTCACCAGATACACGAACGTCCCGTATTTCAGGTTCACCTTGTTTTTCTTGATGGCCTTGCTGATGGCGTTGCTCGTCTTCTGGTAGGCATTGTTCATTGCCTGCATTCCCCATTGTGCAAGGCTGTTCCCGTAAGTGCCGGTGCTCATGCTCATATTGCCCGACATCGCACCGCCGGCCACATCCTTGCTCGTCTCCCGGAACTGGCTGTTGGGGACATACAGCCCCTCCATGCCGTCCGTGTCGTAGAGCGTGAGACTGACCTTCACCAGCTCGTCATTCACGAGGATACTGCTGATGTCGCCCTTCACGCGTCCGGATGAAAAACCGCTCACCGTGGCATACAGGTACGAGCCCCGTTTCACGATGCACTCGTTTATCTCCACATCGTCGAGCAGGCGCAGCCGAACACGCGAGCCGTCCACCGCCTTGATGTCCTCGTCAATAATAGCTTGAATGAGTTTCGGCTCACGGGCGTCTTTCGCCAGTGTATTGAAGTAGTCCGAGGTGGTCTTTACCTTGCGTACCACCTCGCTGGGCGGTTCGTCCTCGGACGGGGCTTTGACCGAACGGCTTTCTTCGGAAACCGTACCCTCGGCCACTCTGTCCTGTGCCGGAACGGTTGCGGCAGTATCCGTATCGGCCGACATCACGGCATTCTGTCCTCTCAACCTCGCTTCGGCGAGTGCTTTTTCCAGTTCCGCGAGTGCTTCCTGCTCTCGCTTTTTGGCATCGGCAATTTCCGCTGCCGCAGCTTTTTCCTGCTGTTGTTCGTCGAGCAGGGCGATGTCGTCCTGCGTGTATTGCGATTCATACTCTTCTTTGTTGTTATCGGTCTCTTCCCGTTCTATGTTATCCACTGCGGAGTAATCCTGTATCTTACCCCATGCTTTCGCCATGTTCTCGTACTTGCTCCCTATGCCGTCGTCCTTGATTTGAGCTCCCGGCAGTTCGGGGTTCAGAAACTCCGTTGTCTGCAATGTCTTGTCCTGTATCTCCATCGTTTCCGTGTGAAACAGGTCGAAGATGAAATAAGACGCGCCGAGCAAGGGGAAATAAAGGATGGCAGGAAGCATATACTTCGGCTGGCGGAAGTTGATTTTCTCTAATATCTTCATAGCACATTTTTACTTCGGTTCGTACTCCCTATTTTTATTCTCCCTCATTTCGCCTTCTTGCAACAACTTGTGCCGCTGACGCAGCACCGAATCCTGCATCTCCGTTGCAGTGCGGTGTGCAGGACTGTACCGGTACACTGCCACCAAGCGGTAGGCGTTCCATGCGAATACCCCGATGACGAAGGTGAAAACGAGCACCAGAAACAGTGTCCGGTGTGCGTTGGCGAAGCCCTGCACCTTGGCCGCCATCTTGTCGATGCGCGTCGCCCTGGCAAACTTGCGCCCGGCCGCCACATCACGCTCGTAGCGTTCCTTGTATTGCGGATCGTTCTTATCCGGCATCTTCTCGCCGAACAGCATCCGCCTGAATCCTTTGATATTCATATCCTTGATGATTTAGTAATTGCTTTTCGTTTTTTGCTCGATGTCCTTGTTCAGCAGCGTGCGCCAGTTGACGATAAGCAGCCCGTGCGGGTTGTTATCCGTTCGCGGCACACGTTTGAGCTGTCCCGCCGTAACCAGTTCGCGCGTCAGGATGTTGCTCCGGCGTTCGATGCGCTGCCGCCCGTAATAAGTGAACTCCATACTCTTCTTGTCGAAGGCGATACTGTCGCAAAAGATGGAGAACACTGCGCTCGTACCCAAGATGTTGGAATAAAATCCCCTTTCTTTCAGGGTATTGTATTGCGCCAATCCCGTTTCATCGACCAGATACATGGCTTTCTCCATCGTGTAGCGGATGTATTTGTCGTCCGGCGCAAGGGTGAAGAAGTAGTGGTGGAACATCTCCACATGGCTCTTGGCCTCCACGTCCAGTGTCTCGTCCATTGTCGTGCGGTTCACGAGGATAGGCACATTGCCGTCCAGCACGTACACCTTCTTCTGTGCATCCGTTACCATCGTCCGCGCCGTCCAGATACTCGACACGCTGATGATGACGCACCCCACGAGGAAAGCCGTGCAGATAATCCCCACTAATCGGATTTTGTTTTCTAAATGTTTGATAACCATGCGATTTTACTATTTCTTCTTGTTCGACAATCGGATGTATTCATCATGCAGCATCGGCATGATCGCTTCGAGTAGCTTCATTCGGAGTTTCTCTAATTCCTTGGTAGAGATCTCCGTATAAAGTCCCAGTATGATTACCTGTACGAACACCCACCAGATGCCACGTCTGCGTTGCTTGGCGTTTTTCTGCAACTTGGCCAGTTGCAGGCGGTAGGTCAGGTAAGTCACCAGTGGGACGATATACCGGTCGTCCCGGTCAAAGGCTTCGTCCAGTTCCTTGAATTTCGGATCAGGCTGTTTCGATACATGACGGAGCTCTTCACATATGCGCTCATTCACGTAGCGCACGAACCGTCTGTCTTGGTACCATTTCTCAATTTTCTTTTGTACATTCATTTCTTCTTGAATTATTTAGGTTATTATCTCATCATCGAGCCGATACCTCCCGTCGCCGTCATCTTGGCCTGTTGCGCCACGCCCTCACCGAAGTTTCGGGTAGAGAAAGCCGTGTCGCCTTCCGGTATCATCCATGCCGCAAGGTCTGGCACGAGGTTCAGGCATTTCAGGGCCACGATACTTGCCGCCATCAGGTAGCCCGCCGAGAAGAACGAGTTTTGCAGGTAAGCCGCCATCGTCTGCTCGCTGGCTGTTATCGCCGTCAGGTTCTCCACTTGTATGCACAATACGATGTCAAAGAGCAGCAATACATAAAATCCCACGAAGTAGAGCATTGCCCCATAGAAATGCACTGTCAGATACCTTGTCAGCCACTTCGCCCACGCGCCTTCCCATTTCGGAAGCAGGCTGAAAGCCCACTGTATCGGGCCGAAAATGGTCAGCATACCAAGCAGGATTTGCTGACAGTAGATAGTGGCCCACCAACCGATTCTGAATACGATCAGCGCAATCAGCATGATGATTTTGTCTATTCCCACGACAACACCTGCTGTCAACGATGTAAACCACAATTCCGCCGCATCCTTCTCCATATTCGTCACTTCGTCCACGCCGGTCTGCTCCATTGTCGCCTCAATCAGGTTCGGGTCGGACGTACCCGTGTGGGCGACATCCGCCTGTGCCTGCAGGCTGTTGTACATCGTGTCGCGTACATGGATAAGCTCCTGCACTTCCTCGAACTTATCCGCTATCTGGGCGGCTTCCGCCTCATAGAGGTCGTGCGTGTACGAGCCGATGCAGTTCGGTATGTAGGAGAGAAAGTCGAGGACACACCAGTTGCTTCCACTGCCTGCCATGCCCGTATCGGCCGGTGGATACCACCAGCACAGGATGATAGAGATAGCCAGGGGACGAAACAGTTTCATCACGTCCAGCGGCTCGTGCTTCACCATCATCTTATACGCCATGCCTGCCGCCATCACGATAGCGAACAGGGCTGCCAGTGCCATACACATCTGCAAGATCCACCAGAACGGCCCTTGCGAGCCCGTGAAAGTGGCGTCCGTCAGGAACTCGTTCGTCTGAAAAATCACGTCATCTATCTCCTCTTCGAGGATGTTGATGCCGAAGTCCGAGAGTATATTTCCGTTTGCCATATACGATTTTTTTAGTTCCCCCTGTTCACCGTTTCATCTCCCTCTCCGCCGTCCCCGCTGCCACCGGAGTGCGATCCGCACACGGTGAAACGCGATTCGTTCCACCGGTTTACCGCCTCACGGACAATGCTTCCCTTGTTCAGGTTGCGGTTGTCAGTGGCGTTCAGCAGCGCACTCGTTATCGTGGCGTTCCGCCGCTTGGCGAGGTAGCCGACCAGAATCTCGTTCTGCCTCGCCACATCCTCATAAATACGCAGGTATTCCTTCTTACGCTTGGCGTTCGGCATATAGGCATCTTTCGTCGCGTCAATGGCGCACTGGTACATCCGGTAGTATTCTGTCCAACGCCCCTTGTCGTCGGGCGTGCCCCCGGCAAGGAGTATGCGGTCGATGTTCCGTTTCAGGCGTTCCATCTGTCCGTTCACCTTGTCGCCCTCGGCAAGCCACGCAAGGTCTATCTGCCGGTCGGCCACGTTCAAGGCTTCGATCTTCGCGCGGCTCACCAATGCCGAGTCGATGGCTTCCGCCTCGTCCGTCTGGTTATAGAGGCTGATACCCGCCAGTGTGCGGAACGACAACTTGTTCTTCGCCGCCGCCGACTTCTTGTAGTTGTTGTGCAACAGCGTGTAATAGAGTTCGGGCGAGAGTGCCCCCGTGCCGGTTTCCATCACCGTAATCTGGTTCTGCTTCGGCGAATCGTGGTTATAGGTCGCATACTGCGCCCGCACCGCCGTCGTCGCAATCATCGTGACGGCCATGAGTAATAGTTTTCTGTTCATATTCTTTTCCCTTTTATCGTTAATAGTCCAATCGTCCCGCACCGCGCCACCGCCCGAAAGCCCCGTCTATGATCTCGCGCTTGGTGCGTTCACGGTAAACCTTCGATTTCCAGTAGCCGATGCGTACCTGTATGTATCGCCACGTTTCGATATACGCCCGGTTCAGGTGTCGCTCGATGTCGTCCAACGACTGGTTGACGGACTCCAGTACCATCAGAAGGTCGCTGGTCGAGCAGGCCGCCGCTCCCGTGGCGTACAGCACGAGGTCGCTCACCGACTTGTAAAGGTGTTCCCCCGCATCGGCGATGTCCCGTATCGCCTTTTCGTTGATGGTCAGTATCAGTGCGTCCGACGGTTCGATGTGACCCCGTTTCAGGACTTTCTCGTGAAAATCCTCCAGCAGCTCCTTGTAGTCGCCGATACGGTCGCTTACCGAGTTATAGGTATTCTTCACGTTTAGGGCCGTACGCAACGACTGGTACATCACATCGATCACATCGAATGCACGGGTGTACCGGTCCAGGTCCACGTTCAGTTCCTTGTATTCCCCGACCTCCTTGCGGCTGTACTCGTGCAACAGCTTGTTGCTGTATTCCAAAGTGCTGCGGGCAAGCAGCAGACTGCGCTGTTTCTTGTGGTCGTTGATGTAGGCTTCCACCGATACGATGTCGAATGTCCACTGCGCCCGGGCAATGTCGGGCAACAGCGCCAGCAGCACAACGGTAATCAATAAGGCACGTCTCATGGCTGCACCTCCTTTCCGCCGCTTCTCCCGTTGCCGCTTCGCGAGGTCCGTGCGTTCTCTATCCACCGGTCGTGGCACTCTTCCACAAGTGTCAGCCTGCGTCCCTCGTCCGCATCCAGTTCGGGCAGCACATCCTTCAGCACGTCGATGATACTCCGTTTATAGTGCATCATCTTCTCCAACGACACGAGGTCGGCATATATCTTCGTGATACGCGAATCCACCTCCCTTGCGATTTCGAGGCGGTCGCTCGACCATAGCAGGTGGTACACGTCGCCGCCCGGCGTTTCCTCCGTCGGTGCGCTGCGGGCGTACTCCGTCGTGATCTTGCAGGAGGGGTGTTCCCTTGCGATTTCCGCGATGCGGTCGTTCACCATTTTCGTTTTCTCCGCATCCGAAAGGCCCGGGTCGAGCGTCAGCACATCGGCCACATGCGTGTCGGTGTACTCTGTGGTCAGTTTCCAACGGATCTGGATGATAGCGCGGTGTATCTTGATACCGAGGAAATACTTCGGTTTCCGTGCGATGGAAATGGTTGCGCTGAACGTGATAACGCCGTTGATGTTCGGCATGGTCGCCTTGCGGACGAACGTGTAGCCGTTCCATGCACCGCCGTCCTGCCACCTTAGGCTGTAGGCCGATTTGCAATCCTGCATGATGGCAGGCAGGCGGTAATAATCATCCGTCGGCACATCATTGTCGCCGGCCGCCTCCTGCTTCGCATCCGCATATTCCTGTTGTTTCTTCTGCCACCCGGCAAGCTCGCCTTTCAGCTCGTCGATCCGCGTCCGGTTCGCGTTGTACTGCTGGCGGTAGACCGCCGCATCTTCCACGCTCGCCGCTGCAATCTTTTTCAGCAGCTCGGCATTCTCCCTCTCCAAGGCACTGATTTGTGATTGAAGGACGGCGACCTGACTGTCCGCCTCCCGTATCAGCGCGTCCAGTTCCGAGAAGTCCAGCTCATTCTCCGTTACCGAGGTCTGCATGACGCACTCTTTCGAGTGGGCGTTCAGCGAACTGCCGCATTTGCGGCATTTGTATTGTGTCGAGCCTTGCCCCAGTGTCGCCCCGTCCGAGCAGGTTACGCTGATGGTCACGCTCTCGCAGCCTTGCAGTTTCGCCGCATTGGTCGCCTGATAGTAATTCCGCGCATCGGAGGCGATGTAATAGACATAGCCCTCCTCGTTGTCGTTGAACTCCGAGAGGCGGGCATTCAGTTGTGCGCGGAACGTGTTCAGGTCCATCGAATAAGAATCGAAGATGTCCTCATAGACGACCTCCGTCCAGTTCCAGCTCTTTGTAACGTGTATCTCGTAGGCGTATGCCTTCTTCGTCTGCTTGCCGCCCCGGCTGATGATGTACCCCTGCATCCAGTAGCTGATACTGTACGTATAGCCGTCGTTGCTGTTGTTGAGTTGCTGTACCCGGCTTCTCGACCACCCGGCATGAGCCTCCGAGCTGGCGAGCACCTGCTCACGCTGCGAGGCGTTGGGGTAGAAGCCCGGATCGCTGGTAGCGAAACGTGTCCACGCGCTGCCGTTCAGGACGCTGTTGTCGTCCGTCGGCGGATAATAGTCGCACAACGGGACGCTTCCCTGGTCGCGCCGTGCGATGTACCACCGCTGTGTGTAATAGTTTCCCATTGCTTCGTCCAGGTAGTCCGTCATCCACGCCGTAAGGTCGTAGTTGCCGAAGTCGAACAGCCCGGCCACATTCTCCTCGCCGCCCACCATTCCGAGCAGCAGGCCGCCCACGCCGTGTTCCGCCTGCTCGAAGAGTGCGCCGTAGTGGTCGTACAGGTGGCCTATCTCCTCGATCTTGCCGCCCAGCAGGTTATGGAATGAGCTGGTTTGCAGCAGGGCGTCACCGAGATTCTCGATACCCGACGTCGCCAGCCCTACACCCATGTTATAAAAGGTGTCGAGGTCGCCTTTCAGGTGCTCTTTCGTGAAGTTGCCCGGCACACGAGCGAGGTTGTCCATCATCCGTTGCCAGTCGATACTGCCCAGTTCCGAGAGGTTCAGCAGGGAAGCGACATCCCTGTTGATTTCCAGAAAAGCGATGTCCGAAAAGGTCAGCGAGCTGTTCGTTACGATACTTTCGAATTGCATACACAGGCTCTTCGTGTCATCGCATACCTTCATCAGGTAACTGCCCCAGTAGAGGGCCGTCTGCGGCGAGCGGAGCATCAGCTTCGCCACCACCCATATTTTCGGCATGATTTTTTCCGCCACCATGCGGTAGATGCGGCGGTAATAGTAATTTTCCGTGCTGCTGCACCAAATGCCAAGGTCGGACAGGGATTTGTGTTCCAAGAATTTGGAGGCGAATATTCCCGCCGTCGCCACCTCCGCCGCCGTATAATGTTTCAGGATGTCGTCTACCTGTTCCCGGTAGTAGCTCTCGGCCACGACCTCCGTACCGAACGCAACGGCCATCGCCGCCACGGTACGCGCGTCGTAGTTCACGCTGTAATACTGCGCGTGAGCATGCTGCGTGAGGGCAAGCGACAGGATAACCAGGAGGATAGATAGCCGTTTCATCATGTTGTATTGCCTTTATAAATTACTCCAGTAAATAGTATTATATACGTCTAATTCATCCTGGCTCATTCCGGTTCTCAAACCGTTTTCTGCCAGAATATCGTTGATGGCTTGCAGGTTTATTCCTTTGATATAAGGTATTCGTAAAAGCTCCTCTTCGGTTTTCCTGCACAAATCCGCTACGGTTACAAGTCCCGCCTGCATCAACGCCTTGCGGATAGAGATATACGACCCGATAGGAATGTACATATTTGCGATGTACGTCTTGATATTCATTCTTTTCATTGCCTCAATCATTCTTGTCGTTTTTATCCGTCTTTTTCAGATTCAATACCCGTCCCGCCTCGTTGACCTTCTGCGCGAACGGCAGCGACTTGCCGATGCCGCTGGCGTTCCAGTCACGGCAGTACGCCTCGATAGCCTCCTGATGGCTGCACCCCAGTTCCCGCTTGTACAATTTCAGGGCTTCTTTCTCCGCACGCTCGGTCGTGTAGGTCATGTAGCACTCTCGCGGCTCTTCCACGCCGTACACGCCGCTGGTCGTTCCCCGGCGGATGAAGACCTCCCGGAAAAAGCTGCGCCCCTCCTTGTTTTCGAGGCGGTTGATCGTAAATATCTTCTTGCAGTCCACGTCCGTCAGGCCGAGAATCGCCTTGATGGTGTCGAAACGTTCCTTGAACTTGCTCTGGTCGAGCAGCATCACCACATCCGAGTTGTTGATGATGGCCTCCTTGACGATTTCGCTGCCGATGATGTCCTGTATCTCTTGCGTCACCACGCCCACCGAAGCCCAGAATTTACGGGCTGTCTTGTACATAAACTTGATGTACTCCGCCATCAGCGGGCTGGCGATAGCTTTCCACGCTTCCTCGATGACCAGGACTTTCCGGTTCTTCTTGATGCGCATTTTCTGCAGGAAAACATCCATGATAATCAGCGTGACCAGCGGGAAAAGCAGCGGGTCATCTTTTATACTGTCGATCTCGAAGACCACGAAAGTCTCATCGAACAGTGAGCTGTCCATGTTCTCGTTCAGCGTCTTTTCGTGGTTGCCGCCCCGATAGAAGTCTTTCATCATGTATCGGTACGTCGATAGGTCGATGCCCGTGATACGGTTCTCCTCGCAGATATCCGGAATGCGCTGCACGGAGTATTCGTAGAAGGAATTGAACGACAGTTCCTCCACCTTCAGCTCCTTGCGCCTGCTCTCTATCTCGTCGATGATACCCTCGATACGGGCGGCGCGCTCCCGTTCGCTTTCGTTCCGGTTCTCGCTGCTGTTGCGCTCGTCGATAACGAGGCTCTTGCGCAAGTCCTCGCGCTGCTGGGGCGTGAAGTCGTCGAAGCCGTCGAAGTAGGCGTCGTAATACTCCGTGATGACCTGTTCGATCAGACGGTCTTCCGTCTTGGTAATCGTTCCCTGCGTACCCTTCCAGATCAGCAGGATAAGGTTTTTCAGAAAGCCCGTCTTTTCCACGTTCAACTCCTCCCTGTGGATGCGGAAGGGGTTCATCGTGATGGGTTTCTCCTCGGTATAGCTGATATACTTGCCGCCGAAGTATTCGCACAGTCCCTCGTAAGAGTTACCCGTATCGACCATCACCACATCCGTACCCTGTTCGTGCAACTGGCGCACGACCGAGTTCATATGAAAACTCTTGCCCGAGCCCGAGGGTCCGAGGCAGAAAAAATTCGAATTATCAGAGAGTTTCATCTTTCCCTCTTTTCCCGTGATGTCGATAGCTACAGGTACACCTTGCCGGTCTGTGTAGTAAATTTTCAGCGGCGTATCCTCGCTGTGCTGCACCCGCTCTTTGTACATCAGGCACATCGCCGCGTCCGATAGGGTCAGAAAACGGTCGTATTCCTCGTTCAGGCTGTAGCAGTTGCCCGGAAATGAACTCACGAACAGTTCCAGTTGGTTGTACGCCCGCTTGCTGATGTGTATGCCCATGCGTCCGAAAGCGTTTTCCAAATGGTTGGTACACTTCTGCAAGTCCGTATCGGCAGGCACACCCACGATCATGTTGAAGTGCATGTACACCAGTTGCTTGCTCTCGCGGGCAATCACGTCCTGTACCCGCTTGATGTCCTCGACGGCCATCTGGTTACTCGGATTCGGAACGCTGGCGTGACGGTTCTTCTTTTTGTCGAGCAACGAGAGTTCACGCTTCTGGCTGGGCAGGAAGATAATCTGGTTGTACACCACCATCTCGGCGTTCGGTATGCTGTCGATGACCGATACGAGGTCTACCGGCATTTCCGTGTTGTTCACCTCGATATTCGTGTAAGGGCGTATCAGCGAGGGCAGTGCGGCGCAGTCCACGTCCACGAGGCTGTACACCTTGCAGCGTTTGTCGCCCATCGACACCATTTCGTCGTCCGCCTTGAAGTTCGTCATCGAGACGATGCGGTCTTTGAAGTTCATCGCAAAGTAGCGGTCTACATACTCGCTCGCCTCCGTCTTGTTCAGGAATCTCACCTGCACGCCGCCGTCGCGCAACTGGTCGTGTACCTTGCGGATCTTCACGAGGAAATCGCGCCACTTCTTGCTGTCGTAGGAGAACAGGCGGCTCTTCTTCGCCTCCTGCGTGATGGTCAGGTAGCAAAGGCTATCCGTGTACGGACGCCCTTTGAAATAGCGGAAATACGATGCCGAGAGGAACTCCCGGTTGCCCTCCTCCTCGTTGGCGAACTGCTTCCTGACGAAAATGTCCTGCTTGTGGATGGCGTACCCTTCGCCCAGCGTCAGCGCGAGGGCGGAGAACAGGTTCGTAAACTCGTAGTAACTGTCAATGTCGGCAGAATACTTCTGCACCGGATTCTCGATTTTCAGGATGGCGGAGTATTCCCCCGTCTTGGTGTACAGCACGCCCACGCCCTCCGTATCTTCCACCGAGAAGTAAATGTCCCGAAAGATGCGTTTGCGCTTGCCGCCCGTGCCGAACGCATAGACAGACAAGGCCATACCCACGCACAGGGCGATGAAGAATAAAATGACGTATAGGCTCATTTCGATATTCGTTCAATTAAATAAAGGCGGGCACGCCCCGGCTGGAGGCGGACCCGCCCGCGTTCAACAATCAATTAGCCACACAACACATTGCCGTGATGGTTTCTCTTTTCAGACCTTGCGCGAGTACGCATACACATACACGCCCCGGTCGTTTTTCTTGCTGTGTAACCCTTTCCGCTGCTTGAGGATGATGAGCGCGACACCCGTGGACAGGACGGCCACCAGTACGACCAGCCCGGCCACGAACCCCAGCAGGCAGTAGGCGATGATGAAGCCGACAATGGCCCCGCCTGCCGCACCCGCCGCCCAATAGATGTAGCGGCCTTGCAGCCCCATCATCTCAAGCGGGCGTTGCAGTCCCTTGAACAGCGGATAGTCCGGGTAACGTTCATCCTTGGCTTTCATCGCTTCGTGGATTACGCGTCAATACCGAAGAACAGGGGCAACGCCTGTGCTGCCGCAATCAGGAAGATACATGCGCCCACCACCATCATGATCTTCTTCTTAACATCCTGCTCCTCGTTGTTCATGGCGATATACACGCTGATCGCGCCCACGATGGCCACGACACCCGCGATGGCGTAACAGAGCTTCACCATGATAGGCACATACTTCACGATTTCCTCGGCCACGGTCGAGAGCGCGTTCGTTCCTGCGGAGTAGTCGCCCGCCGTACTCTGCGCCATAGCCGGCGTACCCGCCAGCAGCATGAAGGCGAGCATTTTTACCTGGGTGGAAACACCCTTGGCAAATTCCTTTGCCTTACGGTACATTCGTTTGATTTTCTGAAACATACTTGTCTTTTTTAAGTGATACTTTATTTTGAATTGTTTTACAGTCCTGCCGACCGCCTATATGCGGTAGCCGAAGAAGGCAGGAAACACGATCGAGGCTCCGATAATAAAAAGGCACGCGCCGACAAGCGACACGATGGATTTCACCACGCCGTCCTCGCCCGTGTTCATCTTGATATAAATCTGGAGCGCGGACACGATGACGAAAACCGAGGCGACAGCGTAGCAGATGTATAGCACATACAGCATCATCGTCACCACGAAGTCGTGCATCGTGGCCAGCGCGTCCGCACCCCAACTGTAATTCACGCCGCCGCTTTTGGCCAGCGCCGCGCAAGGGACGAGACACAGTACACATAATATTTTTTTAGCTTTCGACATTCTACAAATGGTCTTTGAGGGGTTTCCATTCCAGTTCCGGGCGGTTGTCCGTCTTGCCTCCGGCAATCATGGCTTTGTACAGTTCGTCCGTCGTGTACGCATCCGACAGGTAGGGCACGTTTTCCTCCATCTGTTCCTCCGCCTTGGCTTTCAGTCGGGCCAGCTTCTCCGCCACGGCTACCTCGCCGTGGGTTGTCGTGGCCGCCGTTTCAGGTGTCGCGGGCGAAGCGGCGGGCACGTTTTCCGTTTCATACTTTTCGCTCCCGACGTTGAATCCCGTGTCGCTTTCCGTCACGGCGATACACTCTTCTTCCTCCGGTGCACCGAGGTCGAAGACTTCCTCGTCCGTTTTGCCGGTTCCCTTTTTCCCATAGAGGTCCTGCACGATGACGACCGCGTAATAAACAAGGTAGGCGACCGTCAGCACAATGACAAAAATGAAATATGATTTCATATCCTTACGTGTAATATTATATTCGATTTTGAAATATGATTTACAAAATAAGGACACAGAAATTAAAAGCGGAAATTATTGATTATAAAACAACTTATTTTCGGGTGAGATTTCCGAAAAAACATAAAATCATATTCTAAAATCATATTCCAACATGATTTTAGAGGAGGAAAAGGAGAAACAGGGCATAAAAAAAGCCCTCCATGTTGGAGAGCCTTTAGAGGTAAACACTGCCGGACGGGCACGTCAGCGTTTCTTGCCGCGCAGGTAATCGTTCAGGTCTTTGTACCCGGCATAACGACCGGCTTCGTCGCTGACGTGCCGCTCGTACATCCCGGCAATGGTTTCCGCCGTCTTCTGCCCGGCAAGGTCGTTGTCGAGGTAACAGTGGATGTACGCATATCTTTGCAGGTACGCCAATGTCCTTTTCAGGTTGCTGACCGAGTTCATCACAAGGTAGTCGCAGGGCGCGTCGATACAAATGGTATCATCGCCCGTCTGCTTCAGGGTCAGATAAGACAGAAAGTCCATGAATCCCTCGAACACGCAGACACGGTTCTGCGCCTCACTGCGCGACTGTTGTATCAAGGAGATGTCCTTGCCGTTGATGCACCCTTTATAATAAGGATTGCGCACCTCATAGCCGCCGGAGACATTACCGAAAGCCAGCGCGAAATAGCGTCGCTGGCGCAATTCGTAATGCACCTCCTTGCAGAACATCCGCCCGATGTCCGCATCGATCATCCGCGAATGGAGATATGAGAGCAGCGCGTGATGTCGCAGCGGCACGATAACCAAATCTTTCATATCCGCCTCTATCGGTCGGGGAGGTGCGGCTGGCACACGGACTCTCGGTAACGACACACCGCCAACGTGCCGTTCGATATACGATAGGGCCGCACTCACGTTCTCCGTCCCGCATAGCTGTTTGCACAGTTCCACGAGATCGCCGCCCGTCGCCTCGGCGAAGTCGTACCATTCGTTCAGCCGGTCGTTTACCTTGAACGACGGGGTACGCTCCGCACGCAACGGCGAAAGATACCAGTATTGATCCGATTTCATACACTGCGCACGGTATCCGAGCTGTGCCAGAAAATCCACGATACGCACCTGTTTTGCTTCTGCTATGGTCATGTCTGTTTCTTTTCACTTGTTTGCACGAAACCAGTTTAGTTTAGTTTACGTCCCTATATATAGAGATACTAAATTAAACTGAATTATATATGCCCGCGCCCGCCCTCATTCTTCATCGAAAAGCAGGGCCTCGGCGGGTGTCATGTCATAATAAAAAAGCTTGTCCCGCTTGATGACCAGTTTGAGGGTATCGGTTAGGTACAGCAGTAGTTTGATCATCACGTTGCGCCCGCGCTTGAACCCGATCGCCTCGTAAGAGGTCATCATGGCTTGCAGCATATTCTCGAATCCCCGGATGGGTTTGTCCCCGAATGCGGCGGACAAAGCTTCCCGGTGCTGCTCGATGGTCAGGCCCATGAAGCCCGTCCGCTGTTTTGACTTCTGTCTGGGAGCCTCGCAGAACGAATGATCCTCCGCCATGACCGGAAGCCCGCCTTCATCGACGGTAAAGGCGAACGGCTTGAACTCCTTCTCGCGGATGTGCAGCGCATGAACCTCGCTGACGCTGGGGCATTCGTTGTTCTTGCTGATGACCAGTACGGTCTCCGCCTTGTTGCTCATCTCCGTGCCGATATGCCCGCGCACGTTGTTGTCACCCTTGTTCAGGTGCAGCACGCAATGGATGTGCAGGTTATATTTCGACGACCACTCCATCATCTTGTTGATGACCTCCACCGATTCGCTCGTGCTGTTGATGTCGAGCATCAGGTCGCGGATGCCGTCGATGATGACCAGCCCGTAACCCTGGTTTTGGCGCAGGGCGTAGTCGATGACCTCGACGCGTACCGCCGGTGAGTATTCACGCAGGCATATAAAATCGAGTTTCTCGCTGTCGGCCGTGGTAGGCAGCCCGGCCAGCCGCAGGATACGCTCCAGTACATTATGGCAATGGAAGCGGCTCTGCTCCGTATCCACGTACAGGATTCTGCGCTTGCCCTCGGGCAGGTGCGCCCGGTAGTTCAAGACCTGCTTCCCCGCAAGCGACGCGGCGACGATAGCAGACACGTTGAATGTCTTTTTCGACTTCGCCTTGCCGGTCGAAGCGCTGAAATTGCCGAGTGTCGCGATGGTCGAGTTGTCTATCCAGATGATTTGCGGCGGCGTCTCGTAGGTGTCCGTCGCCCGGATCTGCGAGGCGGAGAGGATGTCCGACAAGCGGTGTTCGTCCGGGGCGGTCGTCTCGCCGTAGTCAAGCCTTCTTTCGTTTTCCATAACGCCTTTGCTTAAAGAATGGTTGTGTCGCGGACGCCTCGTTCGCCATGCGGACGGCTTCGTCCACGGTAGGTTCATAATTCTGCATGAGCCATTCGTCCAGCTCCTCCTTGGCGAAGTATATCATCTTGCCGCGCGGCTTGTAATGCGGAATCTCCTTGCCCGAGGTGAGCTTGTACAGCAGGCTCTCGGAAACGCCGATGTACATACACGCTTCCTGAAACGTGAATACCTGTTTGGTCGTATAGATATTTTTCTCCAACAACGCGATGCGCTCAAGCAGACTTTCTACCGGGTCGATCTTCTTCAGAACCGACTCGATGGCGTTCAGCCGTTCGTTCAGCCGTTCCATATAGGTCAATCTGTTATTGTTTTGCATAAGACTGTAATTAAAATTAAACAATGGAAGTATGCCCTCCGTTATGTAGCGCGCTAACGGAGGACAAAGGTACGGCATACGGATGCAAAGCCCTGAAATGCCACTGCGAGAGTATGTAAGTATCACTATAACTCTCTCACTTTTACCTTTCACATACTTTATTTCTTGGCACTTCGTATCATTCTTCCAACTGACCGATAGCCCTCCTGATGTTATAAGCGACCGACGTCATGTTTTTCCTAACGACAGAAAGCGCAGACGACAGGTTGGCGGCCGACACGAACCTGTCGCCGTCTTTGGTTTGCAGGAACCGCCCTTGACCGAGAACGGACTGCCAGCGATGTTGGATGAACGAGTGTTCCAGAAGTGCGTCGAACAGAACCGCCACATAACGGATTTTGTTCACGCGGATACTGAACCCCTTCTTGCAGGCAAAGAGAGCCTCCATGTCCTCGATGCGTAGGGGAGAAACGCAAAACAGATGATAAGTATCGGCACACGCCGTAATACCTACCATCTGTTTTGGGGTGAAGTCGCAGCCGAACGAAAGCGGGTGCACCTCCGTTACCGGTCCGTAGTCTCGGTGCACGACGGGGTACGACGGCACGAACCTGTCATACGTCCGTTTCAGTTCCATGCACTCCTCGAATGAGAAATCCGCTGCGGTAAAAAGTGGTTGAATAAGATGGGCGCAATCGGTCAGCAGCCCTTTGACGATGTGGATGTTCATTTCGTGGCAGTTCCGGCAGGCTGCTCGGTCGCAGTCGATATACCGGTGGCCGTTTACGAAATCCTCCGCGTACCGGCGGTACTGTTTGCCGCCCGCCACGACATCACGAAGGTAAATGGTTCTTGCTTCAACGAGCAATGCGAAAAGTTCTTTCGCTACATCCTGTGCCGCAACAATGTGGTGCAGGTGTTCGTCCCCTCCAAAAAGAGAGAGGGCCATTGTCAGGTCTTTTCATTCTAAAAAAACTTTTAAATTGGATTATAATATGTTACAAAGGTGATGTTTCCGGTAGAAAATCCTGCCGGAACACCACAGATACGTGTTTGCATATTTGCTCGTATGCTCATCGCATAATCAATCGAACAAGCCGTTGGTCAGGTTTACCGCGTCATCCTTCTTCTTATTGATGATTTTAGCGTACACCTGCGTCATTTTTACGGATGTGTGGCCGAGTAATTTTGATACTGTGTAGAGATCCGCGCCAAGCGTCAGCAGCATGGTCGCGAACGTGTGCCTCGCTGTGTGGAAGGTGAACCGCTTGGAAATTCCGGCGGCTTTGGCCCACGGTTTGATAAGTTGGTTGACGGTCGTAGGCAGCTCGAACACATGCTCGTCCGCTGTCTTGTCTCCACGTTCCGGCATCCATCTCAACGCTTCATTGGAAAGCGGAAGATAAATCGGCTCTTTGGTCTTCTGCATGGCCACGCTCAAGCGGTATTGACCGTTATCGACAAAGATATCCTTCCATTTCAGGCGGAGAATATCACTGATACGCAGTCCGCAGAAACAGGAAAACAAGTAAGCACTTTTTACCTTCTCGTTCTCCATCGGAGTGGCGATCAATGCCCGCACCTCTTCGATGGTCATGTACGAACGTACGCTCTCCGGCATCTTGGGCTTCTCCGATTTATCCATCTCGTTGAACGGGTTTCTCAAAATCCGTTTGGCACGTACAGCGGCATTCAAAGCACCGTTGAAGATCTGGTAATAGGTATTACGTGTAGAAGCTGCTATCGGCTTTCCTTTGGGACGGTAGGTCGTCAGCATATAGTCGATGTAACCTTGGCAAAAGGTGATGTCAACCCGATCCAACGTGAACCTTTCCCCCGCATAATCTTTCAGGATATGGGCGACGGATTTGATTTGACTGACGACCTTCTTATCGCGTTTCTCCTGGTTCTCTTTATAAGTCTGCATCCAGTCCTGCAGATAGACCTTATCCTTATGGTTCACGATACCGGCTTCACCGCTTGTCAGCTCGATGATTCGCTTTGATTTGATTGCATTGGCAGCAGCCATCGTCGTTTCGTTCTGCTGACGGGCATTGCGATCCGTTTCCGGAATAAGGTACATCTTCAAATATTCGTATGTCCGCTTACCGTTACGGTATATATCCAGATACAAACTCTTGCTGCCGTCTGCCAATACTTTTGTCCGAAGACGAATCGGCTCTTTGACTTTAGTAGGCTTTTTTGTTCTTGGCATATTGTCTCCTTTCGTTATTTCTTGCCACAAAGATAAGAAAAAAACGGATTTGAGAAACAAATAAGGAACAAAAATGTACCCAAAAAGAACCAAATTAAAGAAAATAAAGAAAACAACTGAAAGAAACAATATTCACTTAAACTACTGAAATAAAGCGGTTTTATCTACATTTGATTAGCTGTTTTTTTCTTTTAATACACATCCCTATGAATATAGGAAATATACATAAACGGAGACCCTGTGATAAACGCATAAATAGCTACATAGAAGAAAGCTACACAAAGAGTATAGGCCATATAGGACTTGTTGCCTGCTAATTTCAGATAACAGCGCATCTCATGGGAGATAGAGCCTTTTACCTTGTTTTCATCTGAGAGTGTTTCAGGTAAAAAGGAAACTGTGACAAACAATATGGCACTCAGTGCAGCCATTAACCAAAATATAGCTCTCCACGACCAAATTTCCAACAACACTCCTCCTGCAAGAGGAGCAACAATTGGTACCAGTGCCAGTATGGTCATGAGTGCCGACAGCATCCTTGCGGCTTCAGTGCGGTTATACAGGTCGCGTACCATAGATCGTGCCAACATCGGCCCTACACAAGCACCGGTCGCTTGGAATATTCTCCATATTACCATTTCGATGATGGAGTTCGACAAAGCGCAGCCCACAGAACCGATAGTGAATACAGCCATACCGATATAAAGAGGTTTTTTCCTTCCTACCCGATCGCTGACTGGTCCCCATACAAGTTGGGCAATGGCAAAACCAATAAGAAATCCCGTAATCGACAATTCTATGTTTCCGCCCAAGGCTTTTTCCATGTCGGGCATAGCTGGCAGATAGATATCGGTGGACAGTGTGGTGCACCCCATCAGTCCACTTAGAATGACCATAAATAAATATTGATTGCACACTTTTTTCTGATAGCTCATTATTCTTTCTTTATTCTGTTTTCCTGCTGCAAATTTATGGCGATATGAACAGAAACCGGTTTCACTAAATTCGTTGATGTTTTCACAAATACATGCAAAGCGTGTAAAGGAAATAATGTATCTTTGCAATATGGAAAAAGAAAGGTTGATTATACACTCTTATGATTTCATGACAATATCCGATGCCACGCTCAAAGGATATTGCATACATTTAGTTTGTCTTTCCGGTTTCGCAAAGTTTATATACAACAAGCATAATTTTGAAGTTCATGAGAATGACGCACTCATCATTTCATATCCAGAAAATGTTGTGATTGAAACCATGAGTTATGATTTGCGAGTTGAAATTGTAGCAGCTCCATCCAAGTTCCTGTACAGCTTGCTGCCATCTGCCAACTATGGTGTGAGCGGACGCATTAGTCTGCATGATAATCCGATTATACCCTTGTCGGTAGAACATACGCAACGGCTTCTTTCTGACATGAAAAACATCGTGGCAAGGCTACCAGAAACCGGCCATGCATTTTACAACGCACTTATCGGTAGCCTTGCTACGACTATGATTTACGACATCTATTATTTTCATTCGCTGGTTAATGCCACACAGCCTACAACTGACCGTAAGGTACACGTTGTAAAGGGACTTGTTGCCATGCTTGATAGTGGATGTTCACGGCAACATCGTGAGGTGGCTTACTATGCAGAACAACTGAACGTAAGTCCCAAATATCTGACAGAGACTATCAAGCGAGTAACGGGCAATAGCGTCTCCTTCCTTATTGAAAGCTACACCGTTCCCATCATTAAGGACTATTTAAATAATTCAGAATTATCCATTTCACAGATTTCTGACCTCATGATGTTTTCTTCCTTGTCTTACTTTTGTCGTTATGTGAAAAAACATTTGGGAGTTTCGCCTTCAATGTATCGAGAAACATTGACTGCGAAAAAGGAGAATTAGATTATCAGGAATGATTCCCCGGCATTAGTAATCCAAACTTTGGTCGTAACAAATAGTTTCTCACGCGGTATTCTACTTTTACGAATGGCATTGCCAACTTGTTCTTCGTTGAAATAAGCCTGTGCCGTATCAATCAAACGATAACCGACAGCAATCGCATCAGTAACACAACGCTCACATTCTTCTGGTGTTACTTGATAAACACCGTAACCCAAAATTGGCATCTCGACGTCATTGTTTAATTTAATTGTTTCCATATATTTAATTTTTCGTAAAGTTACTGCATTATCCTTAGATTTATCACCGATATGAATATTGTCGCATTTGGTTATTTCTTTATCTACATTTCTTTACAAGCAAAATACTAGCCTCATACAACAACCAGATTGGCAATGCCACCACTGACATTGTGAATATGTCTGAAGTCGGCGTGATAATAGCGGCCACTACAAGAATAATCACGAAGGCGTGTTTTCGGTATTTGCGCATGAATCCGGCGGATATGAAGCCTAATTTGGCGAATAGCCATGAGAGCACTGGTATCTCAAACACTATACCCATCGCGAGGCACATCGTCACAAGTGTTGAGATATAGGAATCAAGAGTTATAAGATTGCTCACCTCACCGCTTACCTGATAAGTGCCTAAGAATCGGAATGTCAATGGGAAAATCAACAGATAGCTGACCACCACCCCTAATGTGAACATCAGGTAGCCGCCTCCGAGCACTCGCCGAACATACTTCCTTTCATTTGTATAGAGCGCAGGGGAGACAAAACAGAATAGTTGATACATGATATACGGTGACGCACACAACACTCCGACACACAAGGCCGTCTTCATGTGGATGACAAACTGTTGAGCCAGTCCCGTATTGATGAGTTGAACGGAGAATTTTCCGCTTTCTCCACCTGTAAATTCCGCCACATGATTAAGCAGTGCATATGTGATAAAACTGTCATCCTTAGGCGCAAGGACAATGGCGAAAAGCTGTTCCTTGAAAAAGAAAGCTACTATGCCGCACACGACGGCTACGGCGACACTCTTGATTATTGCCGTCCGTAGCACGTCGAGGTGTACCCAAAAGGATTGTGCGTTCGTTTTATCTGCCATTTGTTATTGTTTTTCTTTTGTTGATCCGGTTTCTGTTCCCTTGTCTGCCTGATCAATGTCGCTTTCGATGTTGTTCATTCCGTCCTTGAACGAGCGTACCCCTTTACCGAGACCTTTCATTAACTCGGGAATCTTTTTGCCTCCGAAAAACAGCAACACGACCAATGCGATAAGTAGCACTTCCTGCATACCCAAACCGCCGATAAATAATAAATGTGTCATATCTATTTGCGTATTAAGCGGTTAATAAATATCCATCCGCCGAACACTTGCAGCAACATGCCGGGTATGCCTATTCTGAAGTCTTGTACGGCAAGCCAAAAATCGCCTTTCATCGCCCACTCGCCAAGCGTACCAATAACCTGATAGGACAATACTACAACAGTGAGCAACAGGATGGTAGCCTTGTGGAAACGTGATGCGACGTATCCTCCGATGATAGCCATCAGCGTTGATTTTAACAAGATAGCAGGTAGGGCTGCCGCAGGAGGCATGCCGAAGAAGGCTGAGTTTACCAACGGAGACAGTATGGCGGTGAGCAAACCTACACGCCATCCGCATTTGTAGGCTCCAACTAAGGTGAAGAAGTATATAGGCAGCCAAGTCATGCCACCTTGTGGAACAAGATGGAAAAGTTGGGGCAAGACGATATTGCCCAATACAAACAGCAGGGATGCCAGGTAAGTTCTGGCTTCTGCATAGTTCCATGTGTAAAGTTTAACAGTCGTTGTTTGCATATTGATATGATTTAGAAGTTAATGTTGAATCCGCCCATTACCGTTGCACGTGGCATCGGGTATCCGGTATTGATCTCATATTTTTGTGCCAGCAAGTTCTCGCCACGTACCCAAATATCGAGCCATTTGGCGACGCAGAACGAGGCACGCACGTTCCAAAGCAGGAAGTCTTCCGTTGTGTCGGGATTGACAGCCGTGTAAAGCCCGGCAATGTATTGCAGTCCGGTCGATACGCTCCAACGTCCACTGGAGAATGCAGCACCAGCATAGAGTTTATGTTCAGGTGCGGCAACGACGGGGGTCTCCATGTGCAGGAAGCTGTAATTGGCATCAACGGACCAAAGACGGTTGATGCGGTAGGCGGCTTGCAACTCCACGCCCGAATTGTCTATTTTGCCGGAGTTTTGGTTAAGCATTCCGCTGCCGTTAGGGTTAGGCAGAGTCATAATCAAGTTCTTGCCGTCAATATAGAAAATGTTAACGCCGTATGACAGACGACCACCCAACAGTCTTTGCGAGAAAGCCAGTTCATAGTTCCACATCGACTCCGGTTTTAAGTCGGGATTCTGAGGCGGGAACATATACATTTCTCGCAAGATGGGATAGCGGAAACCTTTCCTTGCCGATGCCTTCAGTTCCATATCGTAAGGCAGATGGAAAGCAAGTCCTGCCTGCGGCACCCACTCAGTACCTACACGCGAATGATGGTCTATGCGCAGTCCTGCATTGAAAGTCAGCCATGCACCTATATCCTGACGGAAGTCCGCGTAGCCTGCCACCTCGTTCTCATGCTTGTCCACGAGGTCATTGCGCGTACCAGCACGGTCGCCTTTCACATACTCCGTCCAAGCTTCACCACCGTAGCGGAACCAGTCGAAACCCAGCGTGATGCGGTTACCACGGAAGAACTGCGCACTTTGATAGAGCGACATGCCCATCATATCGTCTTGTGAATTGAAACGTCCGTCTTGCGGACTTTCGCCCTTGCTCGGCGTGTAACCATCGTTAATCCAGTGGTCGCCCCAGTTGTAGAAGAAACTCAATGCGCCAGAGGTCTTGTCGTAATGGTTTTCCAAGGCGAAAGAGGTAACACCACGGGTGATGCGCTGGTCGCCCTCCAATAAGGGAGCCGATACCGGACCTGGATAAGTGGCGTTGAAGTGCGTCACGTTCACATCGGCGTAGGTATTCCAATTACGGGTCAAATCGTAGCCTAATTTAGCGTATCCGCCGAATTGCTCGAAGGGCATATTGTCGCGGTGCCCGTCCGTGCGGTTATATGAGCCGCTGATGATGCTGGAGAAACGTCCTTTGCGGATGCGGTTGGTCAGTTCCGTCTCCATCGTGTTATACGAACCGTAACCGGTGTGCAGGTTGGTCTTTATTCCGTCCTCGTGCATCTGCCGGGTGACAATGTTGATGACTCCGCCCATCGCATTCGAGCCGTAAAGTACGGAAGCCGGACCGCGCAGCACCTCTACCTTGTCGGCCAGTAGCGACTGGTAGGCATCAGCAATAGGGTGCCCGAAGATGCCAGCGTATTGCGGATGCCCGTCAATGAGCACCATCATGCGGGCATTTCCACCCGAAAGCCCACGCAGCGAGATGCCGCCTGCCGCACCGCCCGACACACCGTAGCCCATCGTGCTACGTGCGGTGGTGAACAGTCCCGGTATTTGCTCCGTCAGCACGGGCAGCAGTGAGGGTTGCATGGCCTGTTCTATCTTGCTACGATTCACTACCGATACGGTTTGCGACAAGTGTCGCACGTTTGTGGCATTGCGTGTGCCTGTTACTACAACTTCGTCAATCCTATATGTCTTTGGGGCAAGTGTATCTTGTGCACTCCCCGTTTCTTGTGCCTGCCCCATATACGGAAGTATTCCCAAGAATAAAATAGCTGTTGTGATTTGTCTCTTTATCATTTCTTTCTGTCATTTTGTTTTCATCTCTTCCATAAAAGCACGGATCTGCACAAAGCATTCTTGCAATGTCATGCATGACAGACAACGTGTCTCAAGCGGACACAAATCCGTACCTGTCCGGTTGATGATGTATGGAACGATATTTCCGTATGTTACCCGGACTCGGTTGCTTTCTAACAGGGCAAGGGCGGGTTGGCAGACAACGTCCGCATACACCTCTTTGACCTTTGCCAAAACCATCATTGACGCAGCAGCCTTACCTACCACCTTGTCCGCAACCGAAGCACCATTCAGGAATCCAGAATCGTTCTCCAACAACTGGTAAAGGGCAGAGACTCCTCTGCCGTCAAACGTGCGAATATCTCCATTGGCAACGACAAGCGAATGTCCGCCGTCGTGCAGAATATCTGTCAGATCTTTCATTGTTGGCTTTTATAGTGTCCCTTGTTTCAACTGTTCCACAAACCGGTCTATCTTGTGCATCTCCTGCGGAATCTGTATGCGTTGCGGGCAATGTGGTATGCATTGACCACAACCGATACAGTGGTTCGATTGACGTAATCGAGGTACATCGCGGTCGTACCCGATGAGGAATGCATGCCGTGCACGTTGATAATCCGGGTCTTGGCTACCTTTATTGGGCATATTCCCTTCCTTTATACATTTATTGTAATGAGAGAATACTGCCGGGATGTTGATTCCGTATGGGCAGGGCATACAGTAATTGCATTCGTTGCATGGGATGGTTTTCAGATTGTAGATGTCGTCTGCAATCTCCATCAGGAAGGCGTTCTCCTCTTCATTGATTGGACGCAAGGGAGAAAAGGTACAGAGATTCTCCCTGAGATTCTCCATGTAGGTCATCCCACTAAGCACCGTCAGCACACCTTCCGGTGTTCCTGCAAACCGAAAGGCCCAACTTGCCACGCTGCTCTCCGGCTCGCGTTGTTTCATCTTGGCAACGATATTGTCCGGGACATTGGCAAGGCGTCCTCCGAGCAAAGGCTCCATGATAGTTATAGGAATGTTCCGTTTGTGGAGTTCCCCATACAGATAGACAGCATCCGTATTGCGCTCGTTTATCTCGTCGGCATAGTGCCAGTCCAAGTAGTTCATCTCTATTTGGGCGAAGTCCCAGTGGTAGCGACCTTCGTCGTGCCATTGCAGGGCAAGGTCGAACACCTTTATGTCACCATGATAGGAGAAACCAAGATTACGGATGCGTCCCTTCTCACGCTGTTCCACCAGCCAGTCAAGTATGCCGTTTTCGATGTAACGATGGAAGAAATCTTCCATGCCATGTTCGCCCATCCCGATGGCATGCAACAAGAGGTAGTCCACATAGTCCACCTGCAACTCACGAAGCGAGTTCTCGAACATATCGATGGATGCTTCGCGGCTCCACGTGGCGGGTGCGAAATTGGAGAGTTTCGTGGCGATGAAATATTCCGAACGCTTGTGACGGTGCAAGGCTATCCCAGTGGCATGTTCCGAACGCCCCTTGCAATAGGCTGGAGACGTATCTATATAATTCAGTCCATGCTCTAATGCATAATCTATCTGTCGGTTCACCATCTCTTGGTCTATATCTGCATCAGGATGGTCACGTTCGGTGCCACCGCCTTCCACCGGCAGACGCATCATGCCATAACCGAGTATGGACACCTTGTCTCCCGTTTTCGGATTGGTTCGGTAGGTCATTTTCCCTTTTGGCGGTTCTTGTCCGCCTGATGCTGCATCGCTGTTGCTGTTTTTGCAGGCGGCCAGCAATGTCGAAGCCGTTGCTGTGCTTCCTCCCAGCACTTTTAAGAAGTCTCTTCTGTTTATCTCTTTAGCCATTGTTTGTTCATTTTTGATTAGACAATATGGTGCATTTCATGCCCTTCTACATAGATAGCACTGAACGGACGTGCCGGACACAGGTTTTCACACGCTCCACAGCCAATACAACGTTCCGTGTTAACCGCCGGGATTTTGAGAGAATTGGGATCTGAAGCATCAGACGGCACCATCGTAATGGCACTCACGGGACAATGGCGGGCACAATTGCCGCATTCCACACCATCGGTCAGTGGAATGCAATTCTTCTTCACCCAAACGGCATGGCCTATTTGCGTTGCCGATTTATCCGCACGTGTGATCGGTCTGATGGCACCGGCCGGACAAACCTCGCTGCATCTTGTACATTCCGGGCGGCAATAGCCCCGTTCGTACGACATGGTAGGTTGCATCAGTTTCATCAAGTCAGTTGACGGGCGGAGCACGTTGTTGGGACACTCCGCCACGCAAAGCTGACATGCAGTGCAATGCCGTGCCATATTCTCTGCAGAAAGCGAACCGGGAGGTGTTATTGGCGTAGTTCGTCTCGGAGCGATTTTGTCTTCAATGACAGCTAATCCACCATCTACTTTCTTCTTTTCCTGTGCCAATGCAGCCGATGTCGTGGCAACAGCCGCCCCGATAAGGAATGTCCGGCGTGCGGTATCGATCGGCTTTGCGGCATCAGTTTTCACGGGCTTGTTTTCTTTTGGCTGATTCATGTTCTTCCACCTCCATTGCAGATGAATCGCATCGTGTTTACAGGTATCAATACAATCCATGCACGCCACGCAACGGCTATAGTCAATCTTGTGGTTTTTGTAATCGATGCAAGCTGACTTGCACTTGCGTGAGCATAGACTGCAGTTCTTGCATTTTCCCGGATTCACTACCGGGTGGAGCAACGAGAACCGGGATATGAATCCCAATACAGTTCCTACAGGACAAATGGTATTGCAATATGTCCGTCCACCTCTCCAAGCCAAGACGACTAGCGCGACGAAGGTGGCTGCGGCGATGATGAACGTCGGCAGGCTGCGCAGCCACACATCCCTTTCGTAGAAGGCATAGCTGTCGGCACGTTCGGCCAAGTAGGCCAGCAGGTTGTTGCCCCAGATATATACCGGTTGGAACAGGTTTTGTGCGATGCGTCCGTATGAACTATAGGGGGCGAGCAATGCCACCAAAGAGCCGATGCCCGCTATCAATGCGATCACAAAAAGGGTGAATACCCCATAGCGCAGCCATTTCACTTCGGGCGAGTAGGAGAAGCGGTAGCGCTTTTTCTTGCGTCGCCCGCTCAGCCATGAAATTACATCTTGGAAAACGCCCAACGGACAGATGACGGAGCAATAGATACGTCCGCACACCAGTGTCAGCGCGACAAGCAGTAGCACCACTCCCACGTTCAGTGCCAGCAAGGCGGGCAGAAACTGTATCTTGGCGAGCCAGCCCAACCAAGCATGTAGCGTCCCCGTGAAATCGAGGAACAGCCCCGTGATAAGTGCGAACACCACGAGGGCACAGGTCAATCTTATTTTTCGTAACATGATTGTCAATTTTGAAAATTTGAAATTCTTTCAGAACCGTTTATTTATTGGAAAGTATGCCAATTCTTTGCAGCCATGCCCTTACATTCATTTCTTCCGGTTCATTGCTGCTACATGACACCAAGGAAAGTGTGCCAAGCAGACAACATAGCATAAACAATAGTTTCTTCATAATTTCCCTTATTTATCAGTTTTCCTATTCTCTAACCATTCTTTGATTTGTTTGTCTGCATTGTCCACATTGCCTCCGCGTATGGCAAGTCCCTGCTTAACGACAGCTCTTGGACAGGCTTTCTTGATGTCCTGCACGCTCTTTCCAAGTCCGCTTCCCTCGTGTGTGCAGAATGGTATGATGACCTTTCCTGAAAAGTCATACGATTCCAAGAAAGTCATTACAGCCATCGGCATCGTGCCCCACCAGTTCGGGTATCCCAAATAAATCACATCGTAGTTCTGCATATTTGCCACTTTTCCCCGTATTGCAGGACGTGCGTTCTCGTTCAGTTCACGCTTCGCCACTTGGGTCGTCTCGTGATAATCGGTAGGATAAGGTTTGACTGTCTCAATATAGAATGTATCTCCCCTAGTCAGTTTCTGGATCTTACCTGCCACCACTTCAGTGTTACCCACTTTGAGATTTACAATTTCACCGTTGCGGTAGTTGTTGCCACGGCGGGAGTAATAGGCAATCAAAACATTGCTTTCCGTTTTTGTTTGCGCCATCATATTTTCTCCCATGAATGTCATGATTCCGATGATAATTAAAAGTATCCGTTTCATTGTTCTCTGTTTTTATGAATGTCATATTGTAGGTTGCCATGCACCGAGTATTCGTTCCTGCTGCGCAAGGCTCATCTTGAAAAAACGTCTGCCTTTGTCCAGTGTGTCGATTTCCTGCATCTCCTCCTTTGTCAGTGAAAAATCGAATATCTCGACATTCTCACGAATATGTTGCGGGTTGACAGAACGGGGGATGACGATGTGGCCTTTTTGTATGTGCCAGCGTAAAATGACCTGCACATTGCTTTTTCCATATTTCTCTGCCAGACGGCAAAAAATCGCCTCATTGATGAGACCGGAATCGCCGTGTCCAATAGGATACCAACACTCAATGGCTGTCCTGTATGGAGTGATTCTATTTTTCAGTTCTCCCTGCCCGTAGTATGGGTGGCATTCTACCTGCAACACGGCCGGCTTTATTTGTGCAAACTGCATCAGTTCTTCCAATCTTTCCGATTCAAAATTACTTATGCCAATGCTTCTCACTTTACCTTGTGCCACGGCTTTTTCCATGTCTCTCCAAGCACCGAGGTAATCTCCGAACTGCTGGTGCAAAAGCAAGAGGTCGATATACTCCAATCCAAAACGTCCGAGCATTTTGTCTATGGCTCTAGCTGTCTTGCCTGTCCCATATTCGTTTGGCCACAATTTCGAGGTTATCCACAAATCTTCACGAGCCACGTCACAGTCGCGCACAGCTTCGCCTACGCCACATTCGTTCTGGTAAGCGTGTGCCGTATCTATATGACGATAACCGCACGAGATTGCTTCAAGACACGCAGTTTGGGTTGCCGCATCACCTTCAATCTGATACACCCCAAGTCCGAACTGGGGTATCCGATTTCCGTCATTCAATCTGATGTAAGTCTGTTCCATCATGTCATTCTTCTATTTCTTGTTTATTGGTCCATTCAAAATGTGAAGTTCGTTTGTTGATGAGCCACTTCCCATTTTGCCGCACATATTCGTCATCGTAGCGCACGCCTTGTGTAGTCATTGCCTTTCGTCCGTTCTCCATTCGCACCAATACCACTTGACAATAAGCTATGCCGGAAGCCTTGTCTCCGTCAAGTTTTACTGTCTGTTGCCCATTGATATGGTATACGACATCGAATCTGTCAAGAAAAGCCTTGAAACGCTTAGCAAGCTCCTTTCTTCCTTTGAGATGTGAACTCACTTGTGATCCGTGACATGATATCACCTCGGCACTGTCCGTAAACAATAGCACTTGTGCTTCCACATCTCTCGTATCAGCAAGATTGGAAAAGGTGTCCACCAAGCCTTTCAATGCCATGCGGTCCGCAAGTTCCTGTAATGTAGCATTTTCATTCTGTGCCATAGTTGGTAGAATGGAGCTTACCATCAGTGCGATTGTAAATAAAATCTGTTTCATCTTACTTGTTGTTTAATTGTCATACAAACCATGATTCCCGAATCTTCGTTGAGCTTCTTCATATGTCATGTTGAAGAAGCGCTGCTCTTTGTCGAGGGCACGGATAGCATTCATTTCCTCATCGCTAAGCGTAAAGTCGAGTGTGCGGATATTCTCGTCGATATATTTGGAATTATCAATGCCCGGAATGATGGAGAACCCTTCCTGAATATGCCAGCGAATTATGACTTGTGCCGCTGTCTTACCATGTGCTTTGGCAATGCCGCAGATGACAGGATCCATCAGTAATTCCCCATGACTTGACCTTCCGCCAAGCGGATACCAGCATTCAAGCACTATGTTGTGCTGTTTTAGCTTTTCTTGCCAATATTTGCGCTGTGCATACGGATGACACTCTATCTGCATGGCGGCAGGCTTAATCTTCATGCTGTCAACGATGTCGCTGA